>Ga0209400_1000160_pt1 | contig 58786 bp, 53 predicted proteins | sample M_130807_EF_Meta_FD_187313 | JGI IMG/M metagenome (GOLD analysis project Ga0209400, IMG submission 187313) | Freshwater microbial communities from Lake Montjoie, Canada to study carbon cycling - M_130807_EF_MetaG (SPAdes) (version 2) | ecosystem: Environmental > Aquatic > Freshwater > Lake... | reverse complement strand
GACACGCGTCAATATTTTTGCTGCCGTCTATAATACCAAACTCATCGCCAAAGAGGATTTGCCCAAGTCATATGAGGGCTTCATCGAACCGAAATGGAAGGGCAAATTAGGTATTGAGGCTGATGATTATGATTGGTTCGGCTCTATTTCGCATATTGTGGGCGAAGAGCAGACGCGCAAAACATTTTCAGCCATTGCTGCAACAAACGGTTTCTCCCTGCGCAAGGGCCACACTCTCATCACTAATCTTGTGGCTGCTGGCGATGTGCCTCTTGGGCTGACCGTTTATTTGCAAAATATCGATGTCGCCAAAAAAGCGGGCGCGCCTGTGGATGCTTTGCTGCTGGACCCCATTATCGCACGCCCCAATGGCATTGCGCTGGCGCGCAATCCACCCCATCCACATGCAGCCCTGCTCTTCTATGATTTCACCATTTCGCCCGAAGGCCAGAACGTGCTGCGCACGCGTGAATTCATTCCCACCAGCACTAAAGTGCCGTCTGCGCTTTCCGAGCTGAAAGTGCATTTCGAAGATCCTGCCGTCCAGCTCGACGAGGGCGATAAATGGCAGAAAGCTTTCCGCGAAACCATTGGCGGTCGCGGAAGCAAAGCTCGGTAAACACCGGCTATCGGGTACCAGATGGCTTAGGTGTACTTGCCATTTCAGCGCCTGCCGATTGAGCTATTTCGCTGGCACGCTCCACCACACGCTTGGGCGATGCATAAATTTTGCGGATCAGGTTTTCGATGGCCTCACCGTCAATCGGTTCGAGCTCGACATCTTGATCTTTGGTCGCCTCGATAAATTCCGGATCAGCCGCGGTCTTCATGAAAGCGACACGCAAGGCCTTCAGGCGATCAGCGGGGACGCCGGGTGTGGTGAGAAAGGGCCTGCTCATTTCTTGGCGCGCGAAGAAGAACTCCATCACCTGTCGGTCTTCTTCATTGCGCGCATAATCAAGAGCCAGTGGCACATGAGGCAAGTCGCGGTGCTTACTCAAGGACAATTGCCAGAGGGGGACAATCTTGCCATCACGCAACCAATCGGGCCGCGCCATGCGCATAGATGTCCAGGATGGCGACGGACGCCCCTCGATTTCGCCGCGCTCCATAGCCAGATTGACGTCATTGGCGCCCGGATAGCCGGCAATCAGATGGATTTTGGCTCCGAGCAATTTATTCATTAGAGCTGGATAAATAGCGCTATCAGCCCCCGAACCAGTCCCGCCAGCAATCAACCCTCGCGTAAAAAGGTCATCTGCTTTTTTGGTCGCAGATGTATGCCAGGCCAAAGTGACATTGACCTCTTTACCAAGCGAGCCAAGCCAGCCGAATTTCAGCGGCTCGAATTGTACGCCCTGCCCGCCCGTCAAAGGTTCAAAAGCAATGCCACGATTGATCGCACCAATGACTGTGCCATCGCGCGGCGCGGCATTATAGAGCCAGTTGGTCGCTAACAATGAGCCTGCGCCGGGCATGTTTTGTGCGATAATCGTCGGCTCACCGGGAATATGTTTTCCCATAAAGCGCGCCAGCATGCGTGCGAAAGCGTCATAGCCGCCACCGGATGAATAGCCGATAGCCATGCGCATCGATTTGCCGCGGTAATATGTCTCGACTGGATCAGCTGATGATGCAGGTGCAACACCCGTCATCATCAGCACGGTGAATGCAAACCATCGGGTAGACCTGCGCATCAGCAAACTCCCTCAGGAAAAAAGACCTTCTATTGTTTCGCATCCGGCAGAGTCTCAAGCTCTGCCGCATAAACCGGATCCATACGCGTTTCGACACCATGGCGTGACAAAGACTCGCGGAAGAGATTGCGCACTTGCGTCGTCTCATCCGCATAATCGATCTGATTTCCGCCCAGGCGTCGCGAAATCCATGACAAGGGCACGCCTTGCGAATTGCGCACGGAAGAATGTTTGAAGGCGAGATAACGCGCCGGACTCGCACCAGCATTGAAATGCTGGTGGAACGTATTATTGGGCGGAACAATCAAAGTGCCGGCCTGCCAGGGATAATGTTTGGGCTCTTCGCCATCCTGCCACATGAGTGAATAGCCTTCGCCCGACAAGACGATGACATGCGCGCCAGGCCCATGTCTGTGGGCTTTCTTGTAAGTCCCCACCGGAAACTGCGAAATATGGCTCGCCATGGAACCGCGCGCCATATTGAAACGGATATGTCCACCACCCGCACCACGTTCTTTGGCTGTGATCAGCGGCAGATTAACCGCATCGGGCACAAAATTGGTCCGTAGCAAAAAGCCGTCCTGCTCGCCCTGATTGGCAAAATAATCCGGCTCGCCATTGAAGCGCCCTTTGAAGTCGCGCGGTGTATTGAAGATGAAATCAACATCATCAAACATATTGAGAAGTTGCGGGCAGAAAGTCACCCCCACATAGCGCGCTGGCGCCTGCCCTGATCCGTTGAAATGCTGATAGGTGCAGTTCAGCGGAATGGCAAAAATAGCTCCGGCCTTCCATTCGAAGGTGATGCGCTGACCTGAATCATTCCAGACTGTCGTTGATCCACGCCCATCCAGCACGAGCACCATTTCTTCATAAAGCTGGCGCTGCGGGGCAAGTTTTCCGCCCTTGGGGATTTCGCAAACATAGCAATCATTGGAGAAACGCGAGGCTTCATGATTGATGAAGACGCCCCGTCCGCCGCGCCGCGCCCAAGGCTTCAGATCTACGGTTTTCAGATCAGGCACATAATGGGCGCTAATAATATCGAGCCCCTCGCCTTGGACCCAGCGCTCGTAAGGCGTTTCTTTTTCGGATGCGAATTTACGCGCAAATTCCGCCGAGACCTGCGGCCCACCAGACATAAGCTTCTCCCCAGAGTTTGCTTTTTTTGAAAGTCTAGCCGCGACCGAAGGTTCGTGCAATTTCGAAAGATGCTGCACTGCGTCGAGAAGGGGTTGATGCGGACCCAATGGCGTAGCAGGATGCCCATCACGCAGGCAAAATCAAGAATGCTGCGACAGGGAGGCCCGAGTGGCGAATGAGGCAATGACGCAAAAACCCGGGCGCCCCGAAAAGACCTTCGCCTTCGACTATCTTGATCAGCATGCCCACCAGGTCGCGCTACTCAATGACAGCGTCTTCTACTTTGGTGAATTGGGCATGCAAGAGCATGAAACGGCCCGTCTGCTCTGCGAGCTCCTGGAAGAAAATGACTTCACCATTGAGCGCAATCTTGCAGGGTTTCCTACAGGCTTTTGTGCCAGCTGGGGCAAAGGCGGCCCCGTCGTCGCTGTTCATACCGAGTATGATGCCAATCCGGACAATTCGCAGAAAGCGGGCGTCACAGAGCCTGCATGCATTGTGGAGGGAGCGCCCGGCCATTGCGAAGGGCATAATTCAAATGCAGCTGTCATGGTGGCTGGAACCATTGCCGCCAAAAAAGCCATGGAGAAATTCAGGCTTTCTGGCCAACTGAAAGTTTTTGGCGCACCCGCGGAAGAGCAATTGGTGTCACGCCCCTATTTTGTCCGCGACGGTTATTTTGATGATGTCGATCTGGCACTCACTCCCCATATCGGCGGACAATTCAATGTTGGGTATGGCCTCATCCAGAGCGCCCTGATCTCGGCCTATTTCACCTTCCACGGCGAAAGCGCTCATGCCGGCAGTGCACCATGGAAAGGACGCGATGCGCTGGATGCCGTCATCCTCATGGATGTCGGCATGGCCGAGTTTCGCGAACATATGATGCCACAGAGCATGTGCCAGCGTGTCATCACGCAAGGGGGAGATCAGCCCAATGTCATTCCGAAGCGCGCGCAAGTCTGGTGGTATTTCCGTGGCCCGACAGCTGAGGCTGCCATGTCCGTCTTTGAGCGCGCCAAAAAAGTCGCTGAGGGCGCAGCGCTGATGAGCAACACATCTGTCGAGATTGATGTTCAAAGCGCGGTCTGGCCGGTGCGCGGTAACCGCACACTCGCAGAGCTTGTTCAAGGCGAATATGAGCAGATCGGCGCGCCTGTCTGGACCGATGAAGAAGAACAACTCGCCCGCACATTGCAGCACCGCGCGGGCGTCAAAGTCGAAGGGCTTGCGCGCGATGTTGCCCGCATGAAAGGACCTGCAACACAAAAGCCGGCATCCAATGATGCGGGCGACGTGTCATGGAAAGTGCCGATGGCAAAGTTCTACTTTCCGGCCAATATTCCCAATATCAGCTATCACCATTGGGCCGCGGGTGTCGCGCTCGCCACATCCATTGCCCATAAGGGCGCTGTGGCCGGCGCCAAAGTTTTGGCAGCAAGCCTGATCGAAATTTTTGCCAATCCTGCAATTGTGCAGGAAGCCAAAAAAGCTTTTGCCGAAGAACTCGGTGACAGTCGGTGGTTTTCCATGTTGCCGAAAGACCAGAAACCACCGGTCGATTTAAACCGCGCAACTATGGAGCGCTATCGCGAAAGTATGCGCGCACATTACATCAAAGAGCGCCCGCGTTTTTTATGATACGACAATCAGGTCGTATAGCGCGGAGGCTGCCGCGAGATCTTCAAGTCCTGCACCCAATGATTTGTAGAGGGTGATATCGTCTGCCTGGCGCTCAGGCGCACCTTGGGCGACAAGCTCAGACAAAGGCTTCACGCGGCTCCAATCAAAACTCTCGCCCAAGGCCCGAAATTCACCGCCTTCAACACGCGCCTGAGACACATCATCGGTCACCAGTAATGCGCAGGCATCAACGAGTTGCGGATCAACCTCCATACGACTGGCAGCATTGGCACCCATAGCATTGATATGAGCTCCGGGCTTCACCGCCGAACGGTCAAAAACCGGCACGTCAGATGTTGTCGCCGTCACGATGATATCAGCTGAAGCAACAGCCTCTTCGGCCCTTTCTGCGACATGCCATTCGGCGCGCAACTGCGGCGCCATGCGTTGGCAAAATTCTTCTGCTTTTTCTCTCTGACGTGAAAAGACGCTTACACGCTCCATCAAACCCACTGCCTCAAGCGCGAGCAATTGGGCAGCAGCTTGGCGTCCGGCGCCGATAAGCGCCACATGCTTTGATTGCGGGCGCGCCATGATTTGCGCGGCAAGCCCATTGGCAGCTCCTGTGCGCAATTGACCTAGCCAATCAGCCTCCATGGTCGCGAGAAGACCCTGCGTGCGATCATAAAGATGAATATGAAAATTACCGCCGCCATAAATTTTGACCGCATAGCGATCTTGCGCGGCATCGCTGGCGGCCGTGATATTCAAAGATTTTCCAAATAGCTTGGCACGATTGCGCGGAAGGTTCACCACACTGCCCTTGGCCTGAGCGAGAAACGCTGCGCGCAAAGCCTCAATGACAGTTTCAATGTGAAGCACGCCTCGAACACGGGCCTCATCAATATAAAGCGGCATGATACGTTCCGGTTATTTGTTAGTGCAGGGTTTAAATTCCCGTGGTGGCCGACTGCTTAACCCAAACCAGTCCCCCCAGCCACCCTCACGCAATCGACAAATTCAGTCATCAACTAATATACCAAACGGATCACCTCATGGGGTCTAGCCACTATTGGCCGAACACCGTCCGCAACTGTGCTTTGAGTGGCTCGCTTGTGGCTGTGAGCTCTTTGACAAGTTGCGTGAGCTCATCCGCTGGCATCCAGCGCACCTCGCCACCTGAGCGTTTCACATCCTCAATAAAAGCCTCGTCGACCATTGTCTTGGCAAAAGCCTCACGCAAAACAGCAAGGCGATCTGCAGGCACCTGCGGCGTTGTGGCCATAGGACGGCCGAAATTGACTGAATTGGACAAGAAACGGAATGCGGCCTTCTCTTCTTCACTTTTGGCAAGGTCAAGCAGCAGTGGCACATGTTGCAAATCCGGCTCTTTCTTCAGTCCAACCTGAATGATTGGCACAATCAATTTTTCTCGCACAAGACGTGGCGCCTCCATGACATATTGCGCCCAGCTGGTGCTACCAGATCCATCAATCTCGCCTCGCTCCATCGCGAGATTGAGTTGGTTGGTGCCCGCGTAACCGTAGATCACTTTGAACTTGGTTTTCAGGAAGGCATTATAAAAGGCTGGATATTGCTGCGAGACAGATCCTGCGCCGGTGGAACCAATCTGACTTTCAATCTCTTTTGCTTTTTCCAGAGAGCTGACTTTGGACGTGTGCCAAGTCACCAAGATCTGGTTCGATGAACTGATGCTGCCGATCCAGTTCAAGTCACGCAGATCAATGCGCAAGCTCTTGTTCAACCCCAAAGCCTGATCGACGGGAAGTCCTAAACCAATCATGCTCATAATCGACCCGTCACGCGGTGCCGTCATGCCAACATAATTGGCAGCAATAATTCCGCCTCCGCCGGGCATATTGATATTGATCATTGTCGGCTGGCCCGGAATAAAGCGATTGATGTGCCGACTGAGAATACGCGAATACAGATCATATGTTCCGCCCGCTTCGGAGCGAATGATCATTTTGATCGGAGTGTTCTTGTAAAAGTCACTGATCGTTTGCGCTCTGGAAGACGTTACGCCGCCGCCAATCCCCAGGATAAGCCCGAGCGAGAGACAAATCGGGCATCGGAAAAGTTTCAGCACGCCAAAAAGCGACATGATGGTTTCCTCCCAGAGGCTCCCGTGACGAATTTTTCTTATGAGCGTCCGGGTTAGTGATAGCGAGCCTTTATTCGTCTAATTACTTTGACAGAATAAAAAACTTCGTCAAATCTGTTGGCTAAGAACTCTTTTGCATCGCAACACATTCGACAAAAAGAAAATCTGGGGTCGGAGATGTATGAGACCGAATGTATCGTGGTCGGCGCAGGCGTCGTTGGACTGGCCATTGCGAGAGAACTGGCTCTGGCCGGGCGTGAAGTCGTCATCCTTGAAGCTGAAAAGCAAAAAGGTCTGCACGCGAGCTCACGCAACACGACCGTCATTCATGCCGGGATCAATTATCCAGCCGGCAGTTTAAAGGGGCGTCTTTGCGTTGAAGGGAAGAAACATCTCTATAGCTATTGTTCTGACCATCAAATTCCTCACAAGCAAATCGGCAAACTGATTACATCTGATGTGCAGATGGGCGAGGCTGGCACGGATCAGTTGCGTAAATTGCAAGCCAAAGCCCGCGCACTCGGGATGGAAGACCTCCATCTTTTGAGCGCGCAAGATGTGCACCATCTGGAGCCTGAGGTTCTCTGCTCTGCTGCGCTCTGGTCGCCCACATCAGGAATTATCGATGTGCATGCCTATATGGATGCGCTGCTGGGCGATATTGAAGATCATCACGGATCGCTCGCACTCGCCTCGCCTGTGCGTAGCAGCCATGTCAAGGGTGGAAAAATCATCCTCCAAATTGATGATGCAGCCCAAACAGAAATTAGCTGCCGCAAGCTCATCAATGCAGCCGGCCTCAACGCACCCCTTGTGGCACGCGCCATTCTTGGACGCCCGCATGTGGCCATTCCCCCACGGCTTCTCGCCAAAGGCACCTATTGCGTGTTGACGCGACCATCGCCCTTTAAACATCTTGTCTATCCCGCACCCCACGGCGTTCATGCAAGTCTCGACCTTGGTGGGCAATTACGCTTTGGGCCGGATTCAGAATGGATCGATGAGATTGACTATCAAGTCGATGAACGACGCATCGAGCCCTTTTATGAAAAGATCCGTCATTTCTGGCCCGGCCTACAAAATGGAGATCTGGCTCCGGGCTGGGTTGGTATTCGCGCTAAAATTGGCACGGGCAAAACGAACGAAACAGATTTTCGTATTGATCGCACAGAAATAGATGGGGCTCTGCTGATCGATCTTTTCGGGATCGACTCGCCGGGGCTGACGGCCTCATTGGCCTTGGCTGCAGAAGTGAACAGCTTGCTGCCACCCAACAAGACCTCACGACAATAGGGGATGAAACATGGCTCATGTAATTGATTTCAAGATTGGCCCCGTTCAGACGAGCGCCCTGATCGCACTCCCCACCCATCCAGCCAAAGCCGGCGTGGTTGTTTCCTTCAACCATAATGGATTTGACCCCTCGACCCATGCCATCCTTGATGATCTTGCCAAAGCCGGATACGCGGCCATTGCGCCCAATCATTATCACGTCATGCCTGAAGGCATGGACCTTGAGCATCGCCGCGATTATTTGCGTGATGAACAATTCGCGGCCGATTTTCAGGCATCTTACGACTGGCTTGTGCGCGAGCAAAAGATTGACCCCCGGAAAATTGCTCTGATGGGCCATTGCCAAGGCGGGCGCGCAGCCTGGGTTGGTGCAAGCGCCAATGCTGATCTATGGGCGGGCGCCTGCATCTGGTATGGCGGTGGCTCATTCCGCCAAAGCGGAACATTGCCTTCACCTTATGACTGTCTTGAAAAGATCAAATGCCCGATCATCGGCTTCTTTGGCAATGACGACAAAAATCCATCACCGGAAGATACCGACAAGTTTGAAGCTCGATTGAAGGAGCACGGCAAGACTTATTCTTTCCATCGTTACGATGGCGCCGGTCATGCTTTTATGAACTTCAATCACCCGCGTTATCATGCAAAAGCCAGTGAAGATTCATGGGCCAAAGCCATGCACTTCCTTCAAAAGAATTTTTCACTTTAGTCTGTCTGCACGTTATCGACTGGGGAAATGTCATGGGCGAGACGCCATCAGCCAAAGCAGAGCCAGCCGTTGCCGGACGTGCCTTTCGTATTCGTCACCTTGCACTCGAGGTGGCGAACCTCGAAAAATCAACACAGTTTTATCAGTCTGTTTTCGGAATGAAGGTATTACGCATCCGCGAAAATCCGATCAGAAATGATGTCGCGGCCTATCTTGGTTATCATGACGAGCAAGACGATGTCTCCATAGAGCTCTATCAATTTCGGCACAAAACGCCTGTCTTAGGAGAAAGTCGCGGTTTCCATTTTGCGCTTGCTGTTGAAAATATAGAGGCCGTCCATGATCGCGCGATCAAGGCGGGTGGTCTTTCAAAAACGGCGCCCCAGAATAATCGGCCCAACAGCATCAATAAATTTGCCTTCATTCTGGATCTCGACGGGCACGAAATCGAACTCACCGAAAATGCTCATGGAGCGCAATCATGAACCGAGCCCTTCGCCTCCTCACCGCTCTTCAGATTGGTGCGGCACTGCTGACTATTCCGTTTCCCTCACCAGCACGCGCCCAAGACTATGCTGGCAAAACAGTCACAATCATGGCGGGCGGCGTTGGTGGTGGATATGATATCTACTCGCGGTTTCTTGCTCCCTATTATGGCAAACATCTGCCCGGCGCTCCTCAAGTCGTCGTCAAAAACATGCCAGGCGCGGGCACCTTACAGGTCGCAAATTATATTTACAGTGTTGCACAAAAAGATGGCCTGACGATCGGTGCCATTGATGGATCAAATGCTGTTGGACACCTTTTGAAAAGTCAGGGTGTGCAGTTCGATCCTCGAAATTTCATCTGGATCGGCAATATGAATGCCGAGGTTGCAGTCATCGTTGGATGGAAAGGGTCAAAGATCAAAAAATTTGAACAGATCTTTTCGCAGGAAATGATTGTTGGAACAGCTGGCCCGACTTCGGGATCAACCGTCTTTGCAAATGTTTTGAACAATCTCATTGAGACAAAGTTCAAACTGGTTACCGGATATCCGGGCACGAATGAAATGTTGCTCGCTATGGAGCGCGGTGAGATCGAGGGAATTCCTAGTGTAAACCTGTCGAGCCTTGTTGGTGCGCGGCCAAACTGGATGACAGATGGATCAGCAACTATTCTCTTGCAGATTGGAAAAGAACGACACCCGACATTGCAATCGGTTCCTTTGGTGCATGACTTCGCCAAAAATGACGAACAACGCCAAATCATGAAACTGATTTTTATGGCTCCTGAACTTGGACGCCCATTCGTTGCCCCGCCGCAACTTCCAAATGAGATTGCTGCCTCTCATCGCGCAGCATTCCAAAAAGCTATGAACGACAACGAGCTCAAACAAGAAGCGTCTCGTCGCAACATTGAGCTTTTTTCTCCCTCACAAGGTGAGGAGATCAATAAGCGAATCGAGGAATTATATAAGATTCCTGCGCAAATCATCGAGAAGGCCTCTATGATCACTGGCGTATCAAGCTCAGATCGCAGCAAGTGACTGACCAGATCGCTTAATCTTTGTAACCCGGATCGACCTGATCCAAATGCGCCAGTAAAGAAGGCCAGCCATCGGGTCGCTTCCCGCCAGGAATATCATCTCTGTCGAATTGCTTGGCTGCATGCTGCATGACTTTTTCAGATAGCTGAATGGGCTTACCGCCGCTTGACATAATCGCCAGTTGAATCTGGCAGCTCTTCTCAAGATTAACCATTGTCTTGTAAGCGCGACCTACGCTCTGCCCACAAGCCAACAAGCCATGGTTTCGCAAAATCATCGCATTATGGGACCCAAGATCGCGGACCAATCTTGAACGCTCATCCAGATCGTCTGCCTTACCCTCATAATCATGGTAGGCGATGCGTTGATAAAACCGTATTGATTTCTGTGAGAGCGGCAAAAGCCCTTCTTCTAAACAAGCAATCGCAATGCCTGCAACAGTATGTGTATGGATCACGCAATTTGCGTCTGGGCGTGCGGCATGAACTGCAGAATGAATGACAAATCCTGCTGGGTTAATGGTGTAATTCGTCTCTTCAACGATGTTTCCATCGATATCAATTTTCACCAGATTTGAGGCTGTCACTTGGGAAAATAACAACCCATATGGATTGATAAGAAAATGATGACCTTCGCCGGGCACGCGAGCTGAAATATGTGTCGCGTGCATGTCATCCATGCCCTTCAATGCAATTAGCCTGTAGCAAGCCGCTAGATCTATGCGCGCCTTCCACTCCTCAGGGCTCATCTGCTGTGATCTTAGCTGCATGGCATTTGTCATCATTATTCTCCTAAGGGCCAGATTCAGCTGCCGCAGTCAGAGCTTTAAGCTTATCGCGTAATTGCGGATAATTTTTTGCTTGAGCCACAAGAATAGTCTGGATTTTATCTCCGGTCGTTGGGTCAAAAGCGATGTTAAGCTTGCTGACATCAGCCAAGAGTTTTTCATCCTGCAACATGGCTGAGAAGGCTTTTCGTAGAACATTCACGCGCTCGTCTGTCACATTTGGTGGCGCAAAGATCGCGTAGCCAACATCCGCTCCGCTCACATAAATTGAAATCACCTGCTTTTCTTCAGGCGTATTTGCTGCCTCCAGTGCGGTCGGCACATGGGGGAGATCGCGCGACCGCTCAAGCGTATATTGAACAAGAATGTTGACATTTTTCTTGTCCAGCCAGTCAGCCTTCTGGTTGCGTAACATATCCCAAGAGACGGTCGACCCTTCAACCTCACCGCGCTCCATCGCCAGAAGCGTGGCGTTGGAATCAGCATAGCCAGACACGATCTCGAATTTTGTCTTCAAAACACTGTTCAACGCTTTAGGTAATTGTGTCAGCGGCGAGTTTGGTGAAATAGCGCCGATAAGCATTTTTTTAGCCCGCGCCTGATCAATCGATTGAATGCCGCTCGTGTGCCAACTCACGGTAACGTTGGTGATGGAGGCCACACGCCCAATCCAATTCAATTTGGCTGTTTCAAAGCGAACGCCCTGCGTTCCAATGGCCTCAAGCAACGGGAGCGAGGGTGACCCGATGCCCAAAGCGGACCCGTCTTTCGGAGCCACGTTGTAAATATAATTCGTCATAGTGACGCTGCCCGCCCCGGGCATGTTTTGAGCGGTCACTGAAGGCGTGCCTGGTAGATGTCGGCCGATATGCCTCGAAACTAGACGCCCATAAAGGTCGTAGCCGCCGCCTGCCCCTGACCCGACATAGATCGAGATCGGTTTTTCCTCCGCCCAAACATTTTGAGCCGGCAGACAGGACAAGACGCTGAGCGCGATTACAGACGAGAGAGAATGGGGAGCACGCAATGACGTTCTCCTTGTTGGGGCCTATGGAAAACCATGCAGACGAGCGGGATTATCAACGAGAATTTTTTGTAGCAAATCTCGGTCATGATCAGCGTAGCGATAGAGAAGCTCTACCTCTTCAGCGTCATTCATCATGCGCTTTTTACGCCAACGAACATGCGGCCAATCGGTCGCCCAAATCATACGGTCGGGCGCAGCTTCAATAAATGCTTTTCCAAAAGGCACTGCATCATCCCAGCCTGCATCGAAAGCTGAAATGCGATTGCCATTTGAAAGCATCATCCACCAATTCTCTCGGCGGAGCATCGAGAGGATCCATGTCATCGCTGGCTGTTCAAGCCCCGATGCTAGATTCAATCGTCCCATATGATCGATCACCACTGGTATATCCGTCAAAGTCTCCAGCACATCGGCATATTCCAGTAGATCAGGGCCATCCATATGCAGACGTATGTGCCATCCCAGGGCTTTAGCGCGTGCGACTGTTCGCAAGAAGGCATCTTTGGGATAGGCCTCATAACGAGCTGAAATATGGAATCTGATGCCACAGATCCCGAGTTCTGCCAGCTCCGTCAATTCAGCATCTGAGACGCTATCTTTGACGACAACAACGCCGCGATAGTTTGAGCGGTCTGGCAGATTACGCAGAATATCCTTCAGCATCGAATAGTCTGTATCGTAGACTGATGGATGAACGAGAACCATGCGTTCAAAGCCCAACACTTTGAGAACACGCTGGGCTTCTGAGAATGGCCCGTCTGGAATTTCATGCTGAATATTCCAACGCACCGGATAGCGTTTCTGGTCCTCATAAACATGGACCTGACAATCGCAGCTGAGTTTTGGTGGCAGAGGGACCGGCGGACGTGGATTGCGGTCCCAATCCGGGAACTTTTCTTTCCCCGTCATTTCTCCCCCCATTCTCACAAGCTCTTTGGCGAACTCTTATGTGGCAAAGTTTGGGGCTTCATCGAAGGATGTGTCAACTCAACCCCCCACCTCATTTGTCCTTGAATTTAGGACATAGTGTTTATCAAAATGGGCTATTCAGCTAAACGGGCAGGCTTCAAAATCATCGAGACAAGCAAACTGGGGGCAATCATGGCGCATGACCTGAATTCAGATTCACACTGGCATGAACCCACAGGGCTCACCAAAAAAGCGGGGCTTGGCACCTTTAAAAAGCCGCCCATGCCTTATGACGTTTTTATGGAAGAGCAAGAGATCCCCATCGTGCGTGCCGTTGGTGTGAGCAAGGTCCAAAACCTTCCCCTCAAACCATGGAAGCGCATGGGCGGAAACGGCTCCTTTATCCAATTATGGGGCACCGAGGGGCTGTGGGGCTCTTATGTCATTGAAGTGCCCGGCTCTGGCGCTCTCAATACAGAAAAGCATCTCTATGAAGAGCAATATCTGGTCATTGAAGGGCGCGGCACGACAGAAGTCTGGCAAGAGGGAGGCAAGAAGCAAATTTTCGAATGGCAGAAAGGCTCGCTCTTCGCCATTCCGATGAATGCCTATCACCGCATCGTCAATGCTTCATCGACTCCCGCATTGCTACTGGCCGGCACATCCGCGCCCAATGCGATGAATCTTTATGGCAATGAAGATTTCATTTTCAACAATCCTTACACGTTCAACGACAGGTTTTCTGGAGAAACCGATTTCTTCAAACCTAGCGATGATATTGCCTCAGATCCCGTGCGTGGTCTGGCCATGCGTCGCACCAACATGATTCCAGATGTCATGAATTGCGAACTGCCACTCGATAACAGGCGATCCCCGGGCTATAGGCGCATTGAACCCCATATGGCGGGGCAGCGCTTCTATATGTGGATTGGACAGCATGAAACGGGCCGTTATTCGAAAGCGCACAAACATGCATCGGCGGCTGTGCTGATTTGCGTCAATGGCAAAGGATATACTTACACATGGCCTTCTGAGCTTGGCACAACGCCTTGGAAAGATGGCAAAGCGGACCAAGTTTTCCGCGTTGATTATGAACCGGTCGGCATGGTGAGTGCAGCTCCCATGAGCGGTGATTGGTATCATCAGCACTTTGGCATCAGCAAAGGCCCGCTGCGCATGACGGCCTGGTTTGGTCCCAATAATGCGCGTGGGCGGCGGCCTGGTCGACCTGGCGAAAAAGAACGCGATCTTGGCGCCATTGACCTTCGTGATGGCGGCAATGCAATCCCCTATGACATGGAAGACCCATATATCCGTCAGGAATATGAGGAAACCCTTGCCAAAGAAGGCGCCAAGTCACGCATGGAAGATTGGATTTATGAAGAACCGAAAGAAGGCGAAGAGCGCCCCATGACGGAATTCACAGGCATGTAAATGCCCACATGCGGGCGGACCCAAAAGCTCTGCCCGCTGTCACTCCATCTGGAATGCGCGTCCAAAACGCTGCTGGATGAAGCGCGTAAACATTTTCGCGCGTCTTGGAACATGTTCGTAATGAGGATAAACGGCCGACACTTGACCCTGCTGCAACACATACGAAGGAAGAACGCGCTCAACCTCGCCACTCTTCATATCGTCCATCACACAAAAAGACGGCAAGAGCGCAACACCATTGCCCTCAAGCATCACTTCCCGGATCGCCCAATAATTCGTAATCGAAATTTCGACATTCAAGCGCACTGCATGTGACTTTTCTGCACGCGCCAGATTGCATATTCCATTCGGAAAAGTGCGTGGATTGACGATTGTCGGATGTTTCAGAAAATCATCTAAATCTAAGACTGGACCATTCTTTTTAAGGTAGCGTCGAGATGCGCAAAACAGCCAATCAAACCGTGTGACTTCGCGCACCACAGCAGATGGGCTTGTCACCGGCGCAATACAAACTCCAAGATCAAAGCCGTTTTCATGAAGCTGCAGGGGCGTTTTTGTTCCGGGGGCCAACTCAAGATGAATCGATATTTCAGGGTTTTTCTTGTGAAACTCAGCAATCGCTTTTGCTAAGTGCCGCTCACCAAATGAACGCACAGACACAATGCGCAGAACACCTTTATTGCCTTTGTTGACTTCAGCAAGTTTAAGGTCTTCGGCCGCAAGCACGCGGATCACTTCTGACGAAACTGTATAGTATTGAGCTCCCGCAGCCGTAAGGCTCACGTCACGAGTCGTCCTGTTAAATAGGCGCGCACCCAAATGCTGCTCGAGCTCGTAAATATGACGGCTGACCATTCCACGCGAAATATTCAGCTGGCGAGCAGCTGCAGCAAAACTCAATGTCCTCGCGGCCTCGACGAAGACTTCCATGGCGCGCAATCGATCCATGCGAAGATTGTCTTATGTCAGATAACAAAGTGCAAGGCTTTATTGAACAGTCCGAGCTTTTGTTTTTCCGCGTCTCGGGCATTAATGACCCATGATCGGAGAAGAAACTGATGCGATGAGCCAAGCTGTTGGTCTATGCTGCCGACAGCCTCGCTTTGAGCGGTCAACCATCGCTCAGGATTCTGCCAAGCCTATAGAAATGATCGTGTGAGGTGATGACCATTGCTTCGCCTCGCAACAGAAGCAAGGCCCCTCTTCTGGGCAAAAGGACATTCTGAAGCCTGTAAGGAAAGCCGCCATGGAACCGAGATATTCCCAGTCTTTCTACAAGCTACCTCACGTTGGTTTGGGATCTCTTTTCATTCCGCTTCTTTGTATTTTTTTTAGTATGACTTTGTATGTTCAGCCCGCCTTGTCTCAGGAGGCTGGCTCTCAATCGAAACAGCTACGATTGCTCGTTGGATCGGGCGCTGGCGGGGCTTATGACTCCTATGGGCGAACAGTGGCGGCGCATATGAGCCGCTATCTCCCCAATAAGCCAAAGATCATTATTCAAAACATGCCCGGTGTGGGATCACTCATTGTTACCAATCATCTCTATAATGTTGCTCCAAGAGACGGCTCAGTCATTGCTGCTGTTCACTCATTGACAGCAACGCACCCATTATTTGTTCCAGATCAGGCAAAGTATGATATCAATTCGCTGAATTGGCTTGGCAGCGCTGCGCGCGAAACAACGATAGGCGTTTTTTGGTCTCAATCAAGAATGACAAGCTTCGATGATGCCTTTAACAAGGACATCATTGTTGCAGGCAGCACAGGCTCAACAAGCAGCTTTCCTTTTTTCACAAATACAATTCTAGGGACACGTTTTAATATTGTAAAAGGCTATAGCGCCACAAGTGCAAGCTTGCTTGCTATGGAGCGAGGAGAAGTTGAGGGCACCGTTGGCGTCACGGTTTCAGCGCTTAAATCAATTGGTGATGCATATTTCAAATCTGGAAAAATTAAAGTCCTCGTTCAATTCGGAATGAACAAACATCCTGACTTTCTAGATGTTCCATGGATTTTTGATTATGCAAAATCAGATGATCAGCGCGCGGCTATGAATCTTATGTTTGGCACGCAAGAATTTGGCAGACCTTTTATTGCCCCGCCTGATGTTCCCTCACAAACCGTCCAAATCCTTCGAGAAGCATTTCTCGCAACACTCCAAGATAAGCAATTCCTCGATGAGGCAGAAAAAAGGCGTCTCGATATTAGTTATACGGCACCCGATGAAATACGGGGAATCGTCAAACAAATGTATTCTGCGTCACCTCATGTTGTGAGCGAAGTGAAGAGGCTACTTGGCGATCAGGTTCAATAAAGAAACACCCTATTCTGATCGGGCTTATGAGCTGGAAGCAGACAATAGTCATGCCCAATGTTCCGTATTCGAAATCGCAAAAAATGCCATATGCATTACTGCCTAACACGCAGGTAGAGACTTCCGTACTGCCAAAAAAGCCACCTGAGAAAAGCGCGGCACATTCGGCCGAAAAAGGCCGTCATAGCGGCTTTGCAACTTAGGGTTCAGGACTGGCCAGACTCCATAAGGTGATCCGGTTGTTATGTTAGTTGACTATTTGGTTGAGGTGCTTGGGTTTGGTGGTCCAGATCCAGCGTTAGTTCTCAGCGGCATTTTTACCCTGCGTCACCAGCAAAGGGATTGCCGGCAAAAGATATCCTGCTGGTGTTTTTATGTTGTGTATTTTAGGATTTGGTTGCGGGGACGCGCAACCAAATGAATATTTAAGAACATTCTTATTTTTCTGGCTCGACTTCCTCTTATAACCACGCATGTGTGTATTTATTGTAGCCCTTTGAAGCGGAGCACGGTTTTGAATGCCCCTATCCGGGGCTTGTCTCAGTGAGGTACTAGAAATGTGCCTCCTTCGAGACAGGAGATCGCCATGAATTTCAAACTCACAACCACGCAGCGCAACATGCTTTCTGTTGCTGCGCAACGAGAAGATCGCTGCATCGAACCCTCTCCAGATTTAAGAGGATCAGCTGCCCGCACGTTTGCAACCAAATTGATTGAAGCGGGGCTTGCACGAGAATTCCGCGCAAAAGATGGCATGCCGGTTTGGCGCCATGACAAGGATGGCGATCGCAGTTACAGCCTGAAACTGACTTCATCAGGAATCAAGATTGCCTCGAATAAAGCAGATGTAATCCAGCCCTCTACAAATGTGCGCTCCAATTCCACACCCGCCACTCCCCGAGAACACTCCAAACTCTCGCAAGTGATGCTGATGCTCTCGCAAGAAGGAGGCCGCACGATTGAGGAAGTTTCCAAAGCGATGGGCTGGCTCCCACATACGACACGTGCAACGCTGACAGGCTTGCGCAAGCGAGGCATCCAGATCATCCGGCTGACGCGTGAAGGCGAGCGCGGTTCGTCTTACAGGATTGAATCATCGCCCAGGACCAGCATGGCGGCTTGAAGCCATGGCGCGCTTGATGTCGACGAGAAAGGAAATCGGGCAGACAGTTCCTGCCCGATATTCCGGTCTTTCGGGGAAGCACAATCAATCCGTCCAAATCGCAGAACAGCTTGAAACGCTTCAATCGATGGATCTGATCGGACTGCGCGATGAATGGCGCAAGCTGAAGGGCTCCGAGCCTCCGCGCCTCAGTCGCGACCTGATGCTGCGGGCGGTCGCCTATGCCCTGCTGATGCAGGCTTTCGGAGAGCTGCCACCCAGCACCATCAAAAAGCTTGAGGCCTCAATTGGAGAGGTCGGGGAAGCGATATCCCCGGCCGAACAGCCCCGACGCGATCTTTCTGCCGGAGCGCGTCTTGTCCGCGAATGGCATGGGCGCACGCACAGCGTCGAGGTCTTGAGGCAAGGCTTCCTGTTCGAAGGCAAGGTCTACCGATCGCTGTCAGAGATCGCCCGCTTCATCACGGGCTCGCATTGGTCGGGTCCTAGGTTCTTCGGCCTGACCAAGAAGCGGAGATGAAAACCGCCATGTCGACGTCTGCGCCCCGCCGAAAAATCCGCTGCGCAATCTACACCCGCAAATCCTCCGAAGAAGGGGTGGAACAGGAGTTCAATTCCCTGGACGCCCAGCGGGAAGCCTGTGAGGCCTACATTAAGAGCCAGAAACATGAGGGATGGATTGTCATTCCGACCCTTTATGATGATGCAGCCTATTCCGGCGGCAATATGGATCGCCCCGCCCTGAAACGGCTCCTCGCCGATATAGATGCCGGCCTCATCGACACGGTCGTCGTCTATAAGGTCGACCGCCTGACCAGGGCCCTGGCCGACTTTGCCAAGATCGTTGAAGCCTTCGATGCGCAAGGGATCTCGTTTGTCTCCGTGACACAAGCCTTCAATACGACAACCAGCATGGGGCGGTTGACGCTCAATGTGCTGCTCTCCTTCGCGCAATTCGAACGGGAGGTCACGGGCGAGCGTATCCGCGACAAGATCGCAGCCTCAAAGAAGAAGGGCATGTGGATGGGCGGTCTGCCGCCTCTGGGCTTTGACGTTCATGACCGGAAGCTGGTTGTGAATGAAAAGGAGGCCGAAACTGTTCGCCACATATTCGGGCGCTATTGCGCCCTCGGATCGGTCCGCGAACTCCAAAAGGAACTGGAGATTGGCACAATCTTCAGCAAATCGAGAATGACCTCAAAAGGTACCAGCTACGGGGGGAAACCGTTCTCGCGAGGCGCTCTCTACCAGCTCTTGCAAAACAAAATTTACATCGGCCTCACAACACATCGCGGCGAGGCCTATCCGGGAGAGCATCCGGCTATTCTCGATAAAGATATCTGGGAAAAGACCCAGGAACTTCTGGATGCCAATCGGGTCGGTCGGCGCGCCCTTGAAAAGAGTACCTCAAGAAGACTGGCCGGTATCGTCTTTGATGCTTCGGGCGAGGCAATGACCCCATCGCATGCCAGCAAGAAGGTGATCCGCTATCGCTATTACATCTCGAAATCACTGACCACGAATAGCAAAGACGAGCACCCCGAAGCGCAGCGCATTCCAGCAATCCTGCTTGAAGACCTGGTCATCAAACGCATCAAGGCGTTTTTACACGACCCTGTAAATCTCCAGGAAGCCCTTCCCGAAACATACCAAAGCGCCGGCTTCCGATTGCATCTGGATGAGGGACTGGGAAACATGATCATTAAATTAGAGGAAGACCCGGCGACGTGCTGGAATGATCTGATCCTGAATATTTTGGCGCGTGTTCAGATCCATCGTGACCGCGTCGAGATGCAATTGAACAGCGAAGCATTTGCTCAGGCCATCTTCGGCGATAAAGCTGCCTCGGTAAGTGATGACGATGATGCGAAAGACGACCAGATTACACTTACAATCAGCGCGATGTTAAAACGGACGGGCAAGGAATTGAGATTCGTCATCCCCGGAGCTGTAGAACAAGCAATGCCCGACCAATCTTTGATCCGGCTACTGCAACGCGCGCGCGCTCTCCAATTGGCAAGCGAACAATCTGGAAGCGCTTCGATTGAAGAAATTGCGTCATCACAGAATATGACGCCCTCTTATGCGACACGGCTGATGCGTCTCAATTATCTGGCGCCCGATATCGTCAGCGCCATCTTTGACGGGCGGCAACCCGCCGGGCTCTCAGCCAACAAACTAGTGAAGGATACTCGCTATCCGCTTTGCTGGCACGAGCAGCGCATCGCGCTCGGATTTGCGCAGGCCTGAACCCATCAAGTCAGATTTGTGCGCTTAAGCTTGCGCGCTCGTGCCGTAACTGAACTGTAAAAAACTCACGAAAAGTCGCGACTGCCTAGCGGGCAGGCAGAGACTTCCGTACTGCCGAAAACAACAACTGAGAAACAGGGACCAAATTGACCTGAAAACAGGCCTAGGAGCGTCTCTGCAGGGAGGGCAAAAGAAGCGCCGCTCGCAAGCCACTGAAACCACCCGCACAAGTCTTGCGCAGCAAGGCCAAAGCCGGACTGGGGTTCAGAGATGAAAGACTGGCGGATGGCGCAGTCTGCCCGAACCAGTCTCGCCTCCCGTGTGCAAGTACAGGGAATTTACAGGGAAATACAAGAGACTCTGGCCCGAGAATGCGGGCCGTTTTCCCGACTTTCTCCCAAAACGGGCCACTTTCGACCGCTTGGCTTGAATTCGGAACAGAGAATTTAATTCGCCGGATCAGGAAATCTGCGGGAAGAATTCAGGCAGCGATAGAATTAAAAATTGGCTGGCCAGACCCCATGAGGCAATCCGGTGGTTATATTAGTTGGCGATTGGGATTGCAGATAGCGCTGGGGTGGCCGACGAAGCTGGCTAGGGTTGTGCCGCCGGTCACTGCGGGGCGTAATGTAGTCCGTCTTGACACCGACTAGCCGAACCAACGGTTCTCGTTGGCCAACTCGCGCAAGCGGCAGCGCATTTACGCGCCCGGGCGCCGGCAGCACTTGTAACAGGCCGTCTTCCGATCCGCCCCCATAAAGCGGCGGGACCTGCCATTTTCTGATAGTGGCTCGCATACTGTCTCCGTGTGAAGCATCGCCCCGGCAAGCAGCTTCCTCAGTCGGGCATTTCGACCTCGAGCCCCTTCGCATCGAAGTCGTCGAGCTTACGCTTAAGATCGGCGGCCTTCGCCTCGGCTTTGTGGTCCCGCAGAAGGCCGATGATCTGCTCTTCCATGAACCGCGCGCGCTTTCTGTGTCCGCACTTTTAAGGGCCGGACTCCAAAGAGGTACCACCGGTTTTCCAAGCTCTTCCCGAGCTTGTGTCACTTAGTCAAAGGCTTTCGAACGTGTGCCTGAATTGGGATTGGTGGGCGCGCCCGCATCGGCCATAACCGCAGGCTTCCGCAAAATCATCGACGTACCTTTGGTCAATTTGCCACTGACCAATTTGGCATAAGAGACATTGGTCTCGACGCGGGTGATCTCAACAAGACCAACTTCTGTTTCCTTGCGGCCCAAAGATTCTTTCGTATCCGGATCCTTCAGCTCGGCACCCAATTGCATCAAAGCAAAACGCTGGCCGAGGCTAACGGATTGTCCACCCTGATTGATTGTCAAGGCATTGGCATCATCGGCTGAGATCACACGCAGCGGGTATAAAGTCTCACTCACCTGCGCGCCAACCATGCGCGAAATGCCATCAATGCTCGCCGCCACATTGGCGCCGCCCACAACTTTGATCGTATTGGCCCAAAGAATTTGGCTAGTCGCAATTTCAATCGCTGAGAAAGTCACATCTGCGGTAACGATCTCGCGCATGCCTTCTGCCATTGTGATCGGATCCAACGTCTTGCGCTGGCTCTTCTCGGTGCGCACTTTGCCGACCACAATAAAGTCAGCGCCAAGCACTTGGCCAAAGCGCACGCGCTCTGACAAAGCCGCACTCGGGCTCGTCACCAAAGCCATTTCCTTGGCATATTGCGCACCTTCTGATCGATCAACGACCGAGAAGCGCCGTGCTTGGACAAAATAGGCCTTCAGCGCATCTTGCAGACGCTGTGCCGTGTCACGATCCAATCCTTCAAATTCGGCGACTGCCAAACGCACGCGCTTATTCTGATCGCCGAGAACAGATTTGAACTTATCAACCTCGACTTTCATCTTCAATGTGATGGCGCCGCGGCTGTCCTTATCCATCGAGACAACTTGATAGGATTTGATAGAGCCGCCACTTTGGGTGGCAATCATATCCATACCTTGCGAGACTTTGGCTGTCCCACTGAAATCCAACGAACCTGATGTCAAAGTGTTTGACTGGTTCACATTGCCATCAACCTGCAAGACGCGTTGGTTGAGGCCGGTGATGGCCATTTGATCGACGCGGACGCCGGTCGCTTTTTGCACGGCTTCCACCAAACCATGGGTGACCGCTTCCGCGCGTGTCTGGCCAATGCCGGTCGCTTCAACCGTCACGACTTCGGCACGTGATGACACAAGCATACCGAAAGATACCGCCGCCACACATGTGATGAGTTTCATATGCTGATTCATGGCGACGGTTCCTTCCTATCCTAATCCAAAATCAATTCGACATAGCTTTGCTCATTGCATCATTCTTAGCACCCGGATCGGTCTTTTTGGCCAAAGCTGTCTTCTGGGAAGTTGAAAGCTTTGCAACATTATTTGTCTTCATATAGCCTTCGACAGCTTCATTGAACTTTTTGGCATTGCTGGTCTGCGTCGGCAGAGCCGTGATTGCCAATTGTGCCGCTTCGATAACCGTCGGCGCGCTGGCGATATCCGACGGGCCTGGCTGTGTTTTGACAAGCGCAACGGCTGATGCAATAGCGAGCGCGTCATAAACAATCACGACATCCATGTGGCCTTGAGCGGTGGCAATTTTCTTCTTGCCTGCTTCATCTTGCACGTTGGCAAGGCCCTTCAGATCAATCGGATTGTTTTCGACTGTTTTCAAAAACTTCTCTGTCGAATCCTTATTCGCTCCCTTTACCGATTGAATGGCCGCCGATTGCGAGCGGAAAAGATCAGCCTTTTTCTTATCACCCATCGCATCGGCAACAAGCGACAAAGCCATGCCTTGATTATAAAGAGCGGTCTTCAAATTAATCGCCAGAGAATTGGCAGCGGCTGAAAAGCCACCACCACCACCGCCGCCGCCGAGGCCCGGAATAGGAAGAGCGCCGCCTGTCGGCAGACCAAATTGAGCCGATGCCGGCAACGAAGCTGCCAGCGATGTCGCGCCGACGATTGTTAAGGCTGCAATGAATTTACGCATATGAGATCCTTTCCCTATTCCCGTCGAAGGCGAGCGACATTTAGCCCCAAACCTTCGCCCCATCATCAGCGTGAAGCTGAATTCCCTGTCACTTCATAATGCCCACAATTGCCGAGGCAATTTTGCGCCCAGCATCATTGGCGAGCCCGTTCCAAACGGCGCGCTTATCGACGACTTGATCATTCTTGTCCTGCGCAATGCCGCTCTCGGTATAGGCCGCGGGCACATTGGCTTGGAATTTGATCTGGCCGGAGGTCGAATCCAAAACCTTCACCGCCAAATCGAGCTTGGCAGCAAAACTGCGTCGCATTTTGCCGGGCATCTCTGGAATGTTGCGATAAGTCGCATCGCCAATCGACAGATCGGAGATGATAATCTCAACGATGAATTCGACATTAGACAATTGACCTGTGGCAGCCGCATTACCGGCAAAGCGCTTCTCACATTCAACGGCTGTCGTGCCAATCACCGTATTCGGGGGTGCAGGTTGCGGCGACGGCGCTGAACTATCGGAACAAGAGGCTCGTCTTTGCTCAGCATTGACGGAACCAAGACCGGAGGCGCCACGCTCAAACAACCGCATCTTTTTTGAGGCGCGCAAACCTTCTTCTGTTTTCAAAACAATCAAATTCAAATCGAGATTGTCATTCTTCAAAAGAGAGGCAACCGTTGCATTAGTTGGAGCCTTCATCGGATAGACAGCAACCAACGGCAAAGGATCTGCCTCTTGTGCGGCCGCAGGCCCCACCATCACAGATGAAAAAACAAGGCCTGCAACGACAGCGCGAAACAGATCAGAGCCCAATTTGCACATGGTAGTACGCTCCCTCGCGCGATCAACGATAAAGAGTGATGGTGCCGGTAAAGGCATTGGGTGTGGGACCCGAGACGGCAAAGATTGTATTGCTACCCTTAGCGATAGCGACACGCTGCTCATCAATAGGATCAGCCACTGCCTTGCCAGACCGATCCATCCATTTTTCAACCATGCGTAGATTGGCTTGCACGCCACCCTTGGCATTATCAGCTTCAAACTGAACGTGTGTTTTGCCGCCCTCGCGCCAAAGTTTCTGAATGGTGATTTTAACATTGCAATAATTATTTACGATGGTGATGCGCAAATCATCGCTCACCGCTTCAACTGTCTTCTTGCAAGGTAAAGGCGGACGTGGACGGGGCGGCGCAGCTGGATCAACCATCGGCCCATCGACAATGATCACGCCCTCTTCGACGGGCGGGGGCATTGGCGCTGAACTGCGCTGCGGCACTGGTTCAGCGTGTCGTGCTGGCGCACGTGCACTAGGCGCTGGCGGCGCACCGACACTCACCGAGGTTTCTGCCTGTGCCTTGCTGCGCGTTTGCACAGAGACAGATCCATCAGGCCCCACATTGACCGATGTATCGGTTTGGGCCTTAGCGCGAGTTTGAACATCCACATCTTGTGCCTGCGCAAGGCTGGCACAGGTCAGTGTTGCAAAGCCAATAACGACATGACGCAGCATAATGGCCTCCACTCACTTAGAAGGTGACGCTGAACTCATTGTTGCCCTTATATTTGGCATCAAAAGTCTTGTTCGCCTTGTAAGCATCAAACAGCTTGTCGAGCACATCTTCTGGATCAAGCTTCGGAATGGCCGTTGCGAAATTGACGGTCACCAATGTGTCATTGGATTCTCCCGTATTCACTTCCGGCATAGCATCTGGCACAGCAGCTTTAATGGCTGCGCGCAAATCAGCAAGAGCCTTACGATCACGCGTGTTAATGCCGACTATGCGCACCACATATTGCTTCTGACCCGCAGCTGAACGGGCATCCGCCTTGGCATCAGCCTCACGCGACACTTGCACATTCATGACACGCGTCGCGGTTTGGCGGCCAATATCTTGAGCCGCGGCATTGGCGAGTTTGTCAGTCAATTCCTTGCGGATGGGATCGGAATTCGGACCGCGCATGGATTGTTTCACGGTGACGGGAATCGATCCCACCATGGTCTTGTTTTTAATATCGAAGAGATTGAAGCGGACAGTCAGTGCCCCCGTCATCAATTGCTCATTCGGACTATAGCTAAATTGCGCAAAATCAATCGCGCTGATGGCCAACGAGAAATCCACTTTGCCATCCAAAATGGCGTCTTCTTCGCCGCTCTGTGACAAAACCTTAAAACCTGAGCCAATGAATGCGCGTCCCATATGGTCTTTCACCAAATCGGCTGCCGGATCTTTTGTCTCTGCTTTGCCAAAGACAAAGGTGAGCGCATTAGACAAGGTCCGTTCTTTGGATTTCATCTCACGCTCAAAATCCTGCTTGAGCGCGCCCATCTTAATCGTGCCATCCGCACGGCACAGATAGGCTGTGACCGGTGTTTTCTTATCATTGTCCTTGATCGGATTGTTGGACCGATCAAGCGCTTGGCAGCGATGCATGCTGTCCGTGCTGAAATAGCGGCGGCGGAACGTGTCGAAATCACGCTCCAAGTCACCACGGAATTTTTGGCCTATTTCCGATTCCGCCTGATTGCCAGCCAATTGGCGCAGGATTTTGTTGAAGCCTTCATAATAAGCTTCTGTCACGGCCTCTTTCTCAGCCTTGCCGCGCCCAACAGCGTTAAACGACACTTCATCAAATGAAATATCAACGCCCGACGGGCCGCTGCCCGATTTCACAATTGTGTCGACTTGCGTCTCCACACGTGTCTGCACGCGCGTTTCAACATTTTGGGCCAGAGCGGGTGCGCCGACGAGCAAAAGACCTGCGATGAGTGACAGATTGCGCATGGCGATCCTCCTAAATTTCATTAGCTGTTGCTTTGATGAAGGGAACCAGCTCTTTTGCGGCTCCCTCAGCTGCATCTCGAATTGCAGCCATAGTAATGTCGCGGGTGACACCGCGTTTGAATGTCGCCGAATCAATGAAGGAACGGCCGCCGACATGATAGGCGATTTTTTTCGCTGGCTCTTTGATCGACATAGGCATGTGATCGACGCCCTCAGTTCCTTTCACCCGCACAATGCGCGATGTGATCGTTGCATTGACCTGCGAGGTTGAGCCCGATTTGCGTCGTGACATATCCGCCAAATTGGCACGAATTTCATAACCATTCATGCGATTGGCATCAGGCTGGGTTAGAATTTGTTGGTCTTTGCCAGCAATGCCCAGACGCTGCTGCAAAAGGCCCAAGATGCGGCCTTCTGCCCAAGGGCTTTCTGGCGGCAAAATTGCAGCATTGGTGATTTTGGCTTTTTCCAATGCGTCCATAATTTTCAAACTGTAAATATGCTTGATCTCACGTGTGAGCTTGATGATCTCTTGCTCGTTTGCATTGGCATTTTTATCAGCTGAGCCCTCCACACCGCTGGCAATCAAAGCGGCGAGATCACCCGGCGGATCTTTGGGCAAGAGCATATTTTTAACTTGGAAGACGGCATTGGCGCGCTCGCGCTTATCACGCAGAGATTTTGTTGCTCGTTCCAACAAAGCATAGACCGCTTCTTTGAACGTATTGCGATAATATTTGAGGAGATCTGCATCCGTGACCTTATTGCGGCCATGAATGACCTGATTGACCACAAACATATTACTATAAACAGATTCAAGACGGTTTTGATTGCGAAAAGCCGCCTGTCCCGTCATCACATCAAAGGCGGCCGAGACGCTGATAATCGTCAGATATTCAGGCGGAAGGCCTGGTGTCAGGACAGTGATCGTTTCGTGTTGCGCACGATTGAGCGAAATGGCAATGGCATTGCCTTCATCTTTATCGGTGAGCCCCGCCGCACTCACGAAATCTTTGCGCTCTTGCAGAATGTCACGCACGAAAGGCGTCATTTCAGCGCCATCCTGCGCAATGTCCTGAGCGCTTTGCTTTTGCTTGAGCTCCTGACGCCACGGCGCAATCAAATAACGCGACATCATACTCTCATCAGACATGCTGGTGTCGTAATAGCACCCCGCGAAAAAGTGCGCCTGCGGTGTGGTCTGCGCACGAATGATAGAAGGCATGGCCAATGTGCCCAGAAACGGCAAAGTGCCGTTCAAAACATAACGACGCGTTATCAAAATCGTAGCTCCTCCGCTGATCTACTTTAAGATCGTTAGCCTATTTCTATGCACGAAAATTTTACGGCAATAAGAAACCTAGCAATTTGGGTGATTTAGACGCCATCAATGGTGTGACTTGTTTGAACCTGAGTTTTCAGAAAAAACATTTTCGAAACAAAAATAGAAACAATTATAGGATTCTCTATTTTTAAAAGTGATTCCTCATGTCGAAGGAGCCGAACAACCTTGATCGCCCCTCACCGATAGGTCCACTTTAAAACTTCAAGATCGGGCTAACGCTAACGCGGTCAGAGTAGCTGGCTCAGGTTATGGAGCCGTACGCACTGCTAAGTGCTGAAACGAAGACCTGCGAAGACAGGGGCTTCTTGCCCAGGGACCCATGAGGTGAGTTGATTTAACCCACTTTCCCGCGTTTCTCCCGAAAGCCGGCCACTTTCGACCGCTGGGCTTGAATTCGGAACAGGGAATTTAATTCGCCGGATCAGGAAATCTGCGGGAAGAATTCAGGTCGCGATAGAATTAAAAACCGGCGTGTAAGGGGCAGGCTTTACAAATCAAGCATTGGTTGAATACCCCTCTGCCCCAGGCATTTATGACATTTTGTTACTCAAAAAAAGTTCTTGACGATCCGGCAGGGCAGTATAGTTTTTGTCATGTTGAAAGCTTGAGAGGCTCGGCGTCCTCCTTACGAAGCAAACTGCATCGTGAGAGTCAGTAAACCTAGCGGCCAGCCCCCCGGTGTGGGCTTGGGCAGCATCCGAAACCTGAACCGACGTGCGCTCTGCACGAAGGTCCAAGCTTGGAGGCGCCCATGCCCCGGAACCGTAAGACTGCGCATAAAACAAACCAGCAGAACCAGACCGAAGCCCGGCTCAACTCGGCCCAAGCCGAGCTCATTCCGATTCTCGAATTCGTGCCCGTCGGGGATCTCAAACCCTCGCCCAAAAACCCGCGCACACACTCCAAAAAGCAGATCGAACAGATCAAAAAGAGTGTCCTGGAATTCGGGTTCACTTCGCCGGCCCTCATTGACGAGAACAACCGGCTCCTTGCCGGCCATGGGCGCGTGGAAGCCGCCAAACTGGCTGGGCTCACATCCATCCCCTGTGTCCGCCTCACCCATATGAACGAGGCCCAGAAGAGGGCTTATGTGATCGCCGACAACCAGCTCGCCCTGAAGGCGGGCTGGGACGAGGACTTTCTGGCGGAAGAACTCGAAGCCCTGATGGGCCTCGAGACAAATTTCGATCTGTCACTGACCGGCTTCTCAATTCCGGAAATCGACGGGCTGATTGCGGGTCATAAGCCCGAAAAACCCGGCAACCCGGATGACGACCTTCTGCCCGACCCTGCTCAAGTGCGCCGCCGCTGCAAGCCGGGAGATATATTCCGCCTTGGCCGCCACCGGGTCATCTGCGGGGATGCCCGCGACTACAATACGGTTGCCGCCCTCATGGACGGCGAACTTGCCCGCATGGTCTTCACCGACCCGCCCTACAACGTGCCGATCGCCGGCAATGTGGGCGGGCTTGGCAAGATCCGGCATGGCGAGTTTGCGATGGCCTCGGGAGAAATGACCAGGGGCGAATTCGTCGCCTTCCTGAAAGCCTCATTCACCAATCTCAAAGTCTTCAGCCATGACGGCTCGATCCATTTCATCTGCATGGATTGGCGCCATATGGGAGAAATGGAAGAGGCCGCCCAAGGCACCTATAGCGAGCTCAAGAACCTCAACGTCTGGGTGAAGCACAATGCCGGCATGGGCTCGTTCTACCGCTCCCAACATGAGCTGATCTTCGTCTACAAGAACGGAACAGCCCCCCACATCAATAATTTCGAACTGGGGCAACATGGCCGCTACCGGACCAATGTCTGGGAATATGCGGGCGCCACATCCTTCAAAGCCAACCGGCTCGAGGAATTGGCCCTCCACCCCACTGTCAAACCCGTCCAGATGCTGGCTGATGCCATCAAGGATGTGTCGGCACGCGGCGATATCGTCCTCGATCTCTTTGGCGGTTCCGGCTCGACCCTGATCGCCGCCCACAAGACTGGCCGGCGCGCATATTTGTGCGAATACGATCCGCTCTATTGCGACAAGATCATCGCCCGCTTCGAGGCCTTTGCGCATGAAGACGCTGAATTCGTGAAAAACATCGCAGGCCCCTCCGATGCAAGGGAGGCAGGCCAATGAGCGACGACCTCACCAAAAAGATCAAAGCGCTGAAGAACAATATGCCCGACCGCTCATACGAGGTCGGCTATGGCAAGCCGCCTGCTGCGACCCGCTTCACGAAAGGCAAGTCGGGAAACCCTCGGGGACGCCCGAAGGGCTCCAAGAACCAGGTCCCCGCACTGAATGAAGAGCGGCTGCGGGATATCATCATGGAAGAGGCATATCGCACAGTCAAAGTGAACGACGGAAACAAGGAAGTAAAAGTCCCTATGGCGCAAGCGGTGATGCGCTCGATCTCGGTCAATGCAGCGCGCGGAAATCAGCGTTCGCAGAAAATGTTCACGGATCTCGTCAATTCGACAGAGGCAAAGAACAAAAAGCTTCACGACGAGTATTTGCAAACCATGATCGAATACAAGCTCGATTGGGAACATGAAATCGAGCGGCACAAGCTCATGGGCATCCGGCCACCCGAACCCGTTCCTCACCCCGATCACATCGAAATCGATATGGCAACCGGGCAGGTGCGGATAACAGGCCCGTTCACAAAAGAGGAAAAGGTAAAATGGGACAAGCTCAAGAAAAGAAGGGACGCCGCACGCGAGGCCATCAAAATCTATGAGGCCGATCTGAAGGACCCGAAGAACAAGAAATATAAAAAATCAATCGAAGACGAAATTGCCTTCGAACGACGGCTCATTGCGATTATTTCGGATAGGATTCAGGAATAGATTGCATCGCAAATGCATCGGCTGATCCAAAGATCAGCGTAAAAATGACCGACCCTCTCGGGTCGACCATTCACTTCGGGTCATTCGCAACCTGCTTTCACAAGGAGAGGCGGGCCATTTGGGCCCGCCTTGCGAATGACATGCGCTTATTTAGATGCTGCCTTCGCACTCACGCGATAGACAGTGCCGTTCCCATCTTCTGAAAACAGCATCGATCCGTCTTTCGTGAAAGTAACACTGACCGGACGGCCCCAGACATTCTCATCACCCGCCGTAAAGCCGGTGACAAAATCCTGACTCAGTCAACGAAATTGATTTCACCCGGATCTAGCGTTTATTTTCGATAGCATGACGGGCTGCTTGAATAACTGGCTTAGGCTGAGCAAACATATTCTCAACTAAGGCCTGGAGGCGCATACCTGTTACAGGCTGAATTTCGAGGCCTAATTTATCTGCTTCTTCCAGAAAACCTTTGTCCTGCATTGTTACATTAAAAGCAGCGCGCAAAGCGGCAATTCTTTCAGCAGGGACTTTCGGCGGCGCAGCAAATGGCCGGCCCATTGCCTGCCCGGCCAAGATAAGTTCCAAGGCGCGTTTTTCTTCATCACTGCGGGCGAGTTCAGTAACAAGCGGGACGTCCGTTAGTTCGGCATGCTTTTCGATTGCAAATTGAAGAGCGATATAAACTTTTTTCTCGCGGACCCACTCAGGCAACGTGGACTTAAGTGCGGACCACGTCATGCCACATCGCCCTTGTGTCTCACCCCGCTCCATCGCCATCATAAGATCATTTGTTCCCGGATACCCGGTCACAACTTTGAATTTTGCTCCAAGTAAATTGTTCAAAATAGTTGGATAAACATCAGATTCAGATCCGGGCGCATTTGCTCCGAAAACTATCGGGCGAGACATAAAATCCTGGACAGAGCGTACACCAATTCCATGCCAGACAGTACAAATTGAGACTTCGGCATTAGCACTGCCAATCCAGTTAAACTGTGTGGGGTCAAAATTGGTCGACGGGCGCTCGAGCAGGCGATCCATCGGCACGCTGCGGGCAAAAGTACCAAAAACCATACCGTCTCGGGGATGCGTACTATATAATTCGTTAGCAAAAGCGAGACTTGCTGCACCTGGTTGATTGCGAACCACCATATGTGGTGCACCGGGTATAAATTTTCCCATGTGACGCGCCATAGCGCGCGCGTAAACGTCGTAACCTCCACCAGGCGGATAACCAACATAAAGACTTATCGTTTTATCGCGATAAAAATCAGCTGGACTCTGCGCGTTGCCGGAAGACGGCCAACCCCATAAAGCAACAAGAAGGGTCAAACAATATAAGAGCTGATACATGATATCCTCACAGCTCTTCAGGAGGGCGGCAGCATTTCACGCGCACGCTCAACAACAGATACGGGCTGCGCATAAAGTCGCGAGACAATATCAGCGATATCTTCGCCGCGAATAGGGTCAATATCGAGGCTCTGCTTCTTCAACGCATCAACAAAGCCGGGGTCTGTCATGGTTTGAAGATAGGCTTCCCGAATAGATTTGACGCGCTCATCTGGAACGCCCGGCCCCATGAATGACGGATAACCAGTTGCGGATGGTGCACAAAGCAGTTCGAGCAATTGTCTGTCAGCGGCTGTCTTTGCGAGGTCAAGGGCGAGTGGTACCTCCGCTGGGATTGACGGGTCCTTCTCGACACCGAGCTGCACAAGAACTGTAATCTTTTTGTCTCGCACCCAATTAGTTGAGCGCCCGCTATTCAGTGAAGTCCAAGTAAATCCGACTTTTCCATGCACCTCGCCTTTTTCCATGGCGAGGTCGACATCGCCCACACTCTTATATCCCGTGACAATCTTGAATTTTGTGCCGGTTAATTGATTGAGTGCTTTCGGAAAAATGCCGGTGTCCTGGCCTGGGCTTGTTGCACCAACGACCACTTCGTTTTGCATCGCTTCTTGGATCGTCCTTACATTCGTATTCTCAGACCAAATCGCCCCTATTGACACAGTGCGGGCCGGGCTCCCTATCCATTTGAATTTTGTCGGATCAAATTCGACGCCTTGATATTTCAGCAATGGTGCTAAAAGGAAGCCACGAGTGATAAAGCCCCAGACTGTTCCGTCTTGAGGTGCGAGGCCGTAGACATAATTAGCTGCCTTAATACCACCAGCCCCAGGCATATTGCGAACAACAAGCGTTGGATTACCCGGAATATATTTCGAAATGAATTGCGAAAGAATACGAGGGTAAGCACCGACTGCTCCCGCGCTCTCACCTGTTCCAATATAAATATTAATCGTATTCCCATGATAGAAACTCTCGACACTCTGCGCATATGCAGGCGATCCCAATAGCAGGCCCAGACCAACGAAAATGGCGGACTTCCGATAGCTCATGGCGCTTGTCTCCCCAACTAAGATACCTAATTTTCAAAGGCATTTTTTGTTATTTGACAACACGCCCGTTTTCATCAATCCGAACCATGTAGTTCTGGATAGCCGCCTCGGGTGTGATATAGCCGCGCTTCAGATCTTTCTGGATATGATCATGGCTGCGCTCCAGCGGTGAGCCGTATCCGCCGCCTCCGCCCGTCTCGACGGCAAACCTGTCTCCCGCCTGCAATAATTTACTACGCTCCCGGCCGATTACTTGAGCCTGATCCTCGCCTACACGTTGCAATGTAAATCGTCCGGGCTTTCCTTCCTGGCCGCCTTGGACACCCCACGGCGGAAATTTTGTTCGGTCAAGGTTCGTCTGCAATTGGCATTCTTCTAGAATGCGATAAACCTTACGGAAGCCAAGACCTCCACGAAACTTGCCCGCGCCACCAGAATCTTCACGCAAAGAAAACTCTTCGATGCGGAACGGAAGCACACTTTCCTGTAATTCCGTGGGAATGATGCGGGTGTCACCATGAGCCATTGTACGATATGGACCCGATCCATCATGAAACGCGCCAGCGCCCCAACCACCATGCCCACTATCATGGGCCTCAAGCATGGAGCCATCAGGTCGTCGTCCATGAAAACGTACGCCTGAATGCGTTCCAAAATGCCCAGCTGTAATGCGCTCAGGCATGGCTTTTTCTAATGCTTTTAAAATGGCGTCAATCACTGTCGGGAAAGGTGTCGAGTAATTACCCATGGGCGCCGTCGGGTCGGCGCTGATAATCTTGCCTGGAGGCAAGATTAACTTGATCGGTCGAAATGTACCTTCATTGGCCATCTCCGATGCACCAATTAAATATTTGAAAGCTACGCGCGCAATTGTCTGCCCACCACCAAAATAGCCGGAATTAATCGGCCCGCGAACTTGATCCGCCATGTCAGAAAAATCGACCGTCAGCTTATCACCCTTTACGATGACCTTCACCCGGATGGGCACAGGTTTGTCACTCGTGCGATCATCATCCAAAAAAGTCTCGGCTGAATACGTGCCGTCCGGCATAGCGCTGATTACATCACGTGCGACAGCTTCAGACTGATCGAGAATTCGGGTAACCGCATGCTCAAAAATATCTATGCCATAGCGCTCAGCCAGTGTTGCTGTCAGATCCCGCCCAAGCAAACATCCTGCGAGCTGGGCTGAAATATCGCCTAACAATTCAACTGGTGTGCGGGTGTTGTTCTCAATAATGCGATAGACATCTTCATTTGGCTCACCTTTCGACCAAAGCTTGATCGAACGCAGCTGCAATCCCTCCATAAATATATCTGACGAGCGCGGGACCGAACCACCAATGTCGATCCAATGCACATTGATTGCAAAAAATCCAACCAGACGGTCTTTCTCTTCACCAATAAAAATTGGGGTATACATAACTGTATTGTTGAGATGCTGACCTTGCACAGCGGCATGGTTACACAAAAGCACATCGCCATAATGCAGCCGTGCATGACCGAGAATGGCAATACCATCGCGCACCGCCATACCTACGGAATCAGCGACAAACGGCGGCATTCCGCCCGTGTTCTGCGCGAGCAATTGCCCGTCCGGACCGGTGATGCCGACGGCAAAATCATTATATTCATAGATATAAGGGCTGAAGGCCGTCCGCTTGATATTGGCATCGATCTGATTAGTAATCGAGACAAGACCGTGGCGAACAACTTCAAGCGTGACGGGGTCGATATCCGATGAAATTTTCATAGCGTTTTCCATGCGCTTCACCCCTCACTCAGATGGATGCGGATTTCCCGTAAGGGACCTACTTCAAATCTGTCACCCGGCCACACAAGCGTGGTTGATCCATATTCTTCGATGACAGCAGGGCCTTCCGCTGCAAAACCGATAGACAACGCATCGCGGGCAAAGACCTTGGCATCTACCATGCCGGCTGAACCAAAATGAACCGGACGATCTGGGTATTGCGCCTCACCTGTTTGTGCTCGTGGCAACAGATTGAGATCTGGTCGCTCCTGTCGTGCGAAAGCGACGAGATGTAAGGCCTGGATTTCGATCTCCCCGTTAGCGTCTGCATGACCATAACGACGCTTATAATCCTGATGGAAAGCTGCAGCCACGGAAACCAAGTCACTCAGATCCAAGATTGGCACTTTAATATTGTGTCGCTGACCGCAATAACGCATTTCAGCATAACGCTCGAAAAAAACTTGTTGAGCAGCAAAATCGCGAACAAGCGTCTCTCGCCCCTCTTTCTCGAGAGATGCAAAGATATTGTGAGCCCGCGCAATCGTGTCGGCATTCAAAGTACCGGTAAAAGTTTTTGAACTGTCAATTCTTGCGTCAGCAAGCAACATGCCGATGGCCGAAAAATTGCCGGGCTCAGGCGGAATAATGACCATGGGGATGGACAATTCGCGCGCCAGCGACACGCCATGAAGAGGACCACCGCCACCATAGCAGAAAAGCACGAAATCGCGCGGGTCCAAGCCATACTCAATAGACACCTGCTTGATCGCACCGCCCATCACAACGGCCGAAATAGCCAATATTCCTTCGGCCATCTGCAACACGCCGTCGCCCACCCCATAGCCGAGTGTAGCTGCAAGATCCCCAATGGCATTACGGGCGCCAGCCACATCGAGCGAAAGATCACCGCCCAAAAAATTCGCTGGATTCAACCGGCCAAGGATCAGATTGGCGTCCGTGACAGTTGGCTTGTCACCTCCCCGTCCATAACAGACAGGACCCGGTGTTGACCCCGCGCTTTGCGGCCCAACATGCAGACGCTTTTGCGAATCTGCCCAAGCGATTGATCCACCACCTGCCCCAACCTCGACAATGTCAATGACAGGCGACTGGATGGGGAAACCCTTCACGTAGCCACCAACATAATAGGTCGACTCAACTGAAAAGCGTCCCTCTTCAATCAGCGCACATTTAGCTGTTGTCCCCCCCATATCAAAGGCAATAACATTTTTCAGACCCAACGCTTCAGCGTAAGCGCCTGCGCCTATACATCCGCCGATGGGACCAGATTCCACAAGAACAATGGGCTGATCACATGTGCGCTCAATGGAGAGCAAGCCACCGTTCGAACCCATCATCAAAAGAGAGCCAGCAAAACTGCTCTTTGCGAGATCCATCTCAAGACTACGAATATAGGATTCGACCTGTGGTCCTACATAAGCATTTGCGGCAACCGTAGATGTTCGCTCATATTCATACCATTGACGCGTGAGATTGGTAGAATATGTAATATAGGATTGCGGCATAAGCGTTTTTAGCAATTCAGCTGCAGTCTCTTCATGCACAGAATTGGCATATGAATTCATAAAAAAAATGGCGACAGACTCGATTCCTTGCACCGTCAAACGATGAGCGAGCTCTGTTAGCGCTTGCGCATCGAGAGGGGTAACAACTTGTCCATCAGCAGATATTCGCTCAGGCACCTCAAAGCGCAGCTCACGCGGAATTAAGGGCTCATTACGGCTATAATGGAGATCAAAGGGATCTGGGCGGTTCCCGCGCGCAATCTCAAGAATGTCACGAAAGCCCTGAGTGGTGACCAGCGCTGTTTTGGCACCACGCCGCTGCAACAGGGCATTGATGACCAAAGTGGTGCCATGATTGAGAAGACGCGCCTCAGCAGGTGAAATGCCGGTCTTGTCAAAACAATGGAAAATTGCGTCTGCAAAATTGGAATAAGTGGTCGGGCTTTTTGTATAGACGACCCGGCCCGCCTCATGATCATAGGCAACAAGATCGGTAAAAGTTCCGCCGATATCAACGGCGACAGCGTGGCGCATTTTTCCCCCAAACATGTACGGCCTTCACGAGGCGGCTCTTTTGAGAAAAGTTTACGTGCAACACGTCAGTTTGTAAAATTTTGTTCAACAGGCGCCAAAACACTCTCTGCGGAAAGATCGAAAGGAAGCTCTTTTATAAGCCACTGAGTTTAGGTACAGATGCCAAGCAGGTAAGAGCAAAAGCGGCAATATGCCGGGCGACTTTAAAATTGCAAAATAGCCTGCCCTAACCGGGGTCGCTTACTGTCTAGAAATTGATAATATTGCTAGCGAACACTGCATGAACAAATAAAATGGCGAGCACCCGTTTTTTGGGTTTTAGCCTGACGCCATGAATCATACAGGCCAACAAATATGAAAATTTGCATCGTAGGGGCAGGCGCGATTGGAGGCATGCTGGCGGTGCGTCTGGCACAGGCTGGTGCCCATGTCTCTGTCATTGCGCGCGGAGCCCAACTGGAGGCTATCCAAACCAAAGGCCTCACGCTTATCGAAGCTGACGGGCAAGAAAGAAATGCCCACTTTGAAGCCTCATCGCGCATCACGGATATGCTACACCAAGATGCCATCATCCTTGCCGTGAAAGCACATCAGCTAGCTGATGCGTCTTTCGGTGTGGCGCAAAAGATTTCTCAGATGCCCGCAAGATGATGGGCGATTTTACTCTGGAAGGACGTGCCCAGAAAATCGAATGTCCATTGTTGGTTGGTTATTCCATTGATGACCGTGTCATGGATCCACGCGGCGCTTTGCGGCTTTACAAAGAAGCTGTGAATGCCAAATCATCCAACATGATTGATGGCGTCGGCCATGGTCGACGTACATTTGAAATGCGCAATTATATCGTTGACTGGTTTGCTAAAGAGCTGGGAACAGCTTGAAAATATGGTTCTGCATTTTCATGCAGAACCTTTTCAAGCATAATCATGCACCCTCACATCCATTGCGCCGATTTTCGAAAATTCGGCGCGCATGATGTCGCCCGGCTTGACCGGTTCAAAACCAACAGGTGTACCAACCATAATCGCATCGCCGGGATGGAGTGTGTAAAACCGCGAAGCATGGGCAACAATCTGAGCCATACCGAAAGCAAGATCCCGCGTATTGGCCTGCTGCACAAGCTTGCCATTCAATGTGAAATGCATATCGAGCGCGTCGGGATTGGATATTTCATCCCCCGTCACAATCCACGGTCCGATGACGGCATAAGTATCGATAGACTTGCGTGAACTCGGGCTTTCCTTGCCGCGCAAGGTCATATCGAGACCAATGCAATAGCCGAAAATATGCTGAAATGCATCGGCTTCAGAAATATGCGAACCGGGCTTGCCAATGATAATGGTTAGTTCCGCTTCAGGGTCGGTGCGCCGATCTTCAAAACGCGGTGTAAAGCCATCTGATGGCCCCGCAATCGCGCTTGGCGCTTTGATGAACATCTGGATTGGATCGCCATCCTGACGTTGATTGGCCGAGCCTTCACCAAGATTGATTTTTTCGCTCGCCAGATTGCGCCTATTGCGCGCAATGCCAATAATCTTTGACGGGTTTGTAATGGGGCTCAGCAAAGAAAGTTCTGCCAAAGCAAGGCGCGGCGCTGCGGGCAGAAAGGCCGCAATCCTGGGCGCAATCAAAGACCAATGGCGGATCAGCACATCACCGGGCGCAATCGGCCAATGAAGGGCGGGAATTGCATCCAATGCAGGCGTGACATCGGCCACTTCATCACCGCATACAATGCCGAGTCGATCATGATTGAATCGGCAGATTTTCATTTGATTTCTTCGTCCTGAATTTTGGCGATGATATCCTGCACTCGTTTGCGCTGGGCGGGAGTGGGATCTGAAATCACACCGCGCGCATTTTTCAATGTGCTTTCGGGATCGAGATATTCAATGATGCGCTCCGCGCGTTCGCCATCAGCAATCAATTGCGGATTGGCCAGCGTTTCCTTCATCGCGGCCTGCATGAAGCTCAGTCTTGCGGCTGGCATATTCGGCGGAACAATCACGATCCGACCCAGATTGCTGATCTTGTCGTAAAAATCAAAATACCACGCTTGATCATTATCAAGCTTCACAGCCTCGAAAATCGTGGGATGTTCAGGGAAGAAGCGCGAACGCACCCGCGACATGGTGGCAATGGGTGCTGCTTCTTTTGAACGCACGAAATGAGTTGCTGAAGATTCGGCCTGGAATTGTGCATCCATTTCGCCGCGCGTCAGAGCAAAGGCGGCCTGATTGCTGCCCGTATATCCGGCAACGATCTGGCAATCCATGCGCAGAGCTTCGCAGGTAAAGGCTGCGCCAATCGCAAGGCCTGATGTCGAACCTGACGCCGCCCAGCGCCACTTTTCTTTTCGTGCAAGGGCTTCAGCGACAGTTTTGATCGGCGAGTCCGGGCTCACCAACCAGATGGAAGGGGGTGCTCCCACTGTGGCCAGATAGCCATATTTGGTGAGGTCATAGCGCACACCGGGCTGGCTGGTCAGTTGCGCAAAAGCCGCGCCCGATCCATTGGCCAGCGAAAGTGAGAGCCCATCCGGGGGCGCTGTATAAAGATAATTCATCGAGGTCAGGCCACCGGCGCCAGGCCGATTTTCAACCACAACCGTCGTGCCCAAGGTTTTGGAAAAATAAGGGGCAATGATGCGCGAGAAAACATCATAGCCACCACCCGGGCCAGAGCCCACAACCATGCGCACCGTCTTGCCTACATAATAGGCGCGGCCCGCGTCTTCTTGCGCTGCAGCAGAAAGTAAGGGCAGTGCGATCGCCATTCCAGCCAAAAATAATCGCAGATGAGACCTCATCACGTCCTCCCTATTTTATTTTTCAATCAGGCTAGCGGAGGCGCTCACAAAAACAAGCCTGCGCATGTCGGCAAACACCCTTCCTAGACGAAAGATCAATATCCGGCGGACAGAGGCTCCGATGAAATGCTCCAAAATAAAGGATCCTGCGGGATTTCAAGGGAGGAAGCTGCCATGGCGCAGAAGATGACGCTCAACGTCAATGGACATCGTCAAACCATCACGGTCGACGACCCGGACATGCCGCTTCTCTATGCTTTGCGCGACGACCTCGGTTTCAACAACCCACGTTTCGGATGCGGTCTTGGGCAATGCGGCGCCTGCACCGTGCATGTCGATGGCGTGCCGACGCGTTCCTGCTCGCTTCCCGTGAGTGCTATTGGCAAAGCTAAAATCACGACATTGCATGGTTTGGGTCATCGCCAAAAACCCCATCCTCTGCAGACTGCCTGGATTGAAGAGCAGGTGAACCAATGCGGCTATTGCATCAATGGCTGGATGATGGAGGGCGCCGCTTTGCTAAAGCGCAATCCAAAACCGACTGAAGCGCAGGTTCGTGAAGCTTTTGCTGATCTCATCTGTCGGTGTGGCAGCCACAATGCCGCTGTGCGCGCTGTTTTGCGCGCTGCCAAACAAGCTTGAGGAGACCAGACCATGGGCACTCTCGATCTCTCACGCCGCACATTTCTCTCAGCAACTGGCGCTTTTGTCGTTGGGCTCGCGAGCCCAGACGTTTGGGCACAGGCAGCCAAGCCGTCACCTCTTTCGCCCAACAATCCAAACCTCTCTGCCGATCAGCTTGATGCCTATCTGTCTATCGACAAGAATGGCAAGGTGGATGTGTTTTATGGTGCCATTGATGGTGGCCAAGGCCTCGAAACCGCCATTGCGCAAATGGTTGCTGAAGAACTCGATGTGCCGCTTTCTTCTGTGCGCATGATTATGGGTGATACCCGGCGAACTTTGAACATGGGCGGCGCCAGTGGCGCGCAAGGCGTATCGCGGCGCGGCACATCCTTGATGAAGGCTGCCGCCCTCGCGCGCAAAATTCTGGTTGAGGAAGCTGCTAAAAAGCTGCGTGTTGCACCCGCAGATCTTGTCGTGCATGCGGGCATTATTTCAGTGCGCAACAATCCAGCCAAGCAGATCACTTATAGCCAGATCATCGGCGGCAAATCATTTCAAACCAATGTGCGCTGGAATGGCCAATGGGGGAACCCGCATGATATTGCCACAGATGTGCCGCTGAAGAATTACAAGGACTATAAAATCATCGGCCAATCGCCAAAGCGTCCAGAGCTGGCGAAAAAAGTTTTCGGCGAGCAAGACTTTCCTGGTGATGTGCGCCTGCCCGGCATGTTGCATGCCCGCATGGTGCGCCCTGCTGTTGCAGGCGCCGTGCCGGTCAGCGTGGACGAGCAATCTATTCGACATATTGCGGGCGCCAAAATTGTTCATATCAAGGATTTTCTGGCTGTTGTCGCACCAAAGGAATGGGATGCGGTGCGCGCCTTGCGCGCTCTCAAAGTCACATGGTCTCAGTCAGAGCCAAATTTTCCAACGCATCAAGAGGTGCATGCCCATATTCGCAAGGCCAAAGTCACCCAACGCACGATTGAGCGAGAAAATGGCAAGCTTGAAGAAGGCTTGGCAAAAGCTGCGCGCGTCATCTCGGGCGAATATGAATATCCAACCCATTCGCACGCCAGCATGGGCCCGGGCTGTGCGGTTGCAGATGTGCGCGCTGATGGAGCTACCATCTATACATCAACACAAAAGCCTCATTATGCTGCCGATGGTATCGCTGATCTTCTGAACATTCCACGCGACAGCGTGCATGTGATCTGGATGTTTGGCACAGGTTCCTACGGCCGCAATGATCAGGGCGACGCGACCGCCGATGCGGCAGTCCTGTCGAAAACATTGGGCAAACCTGTGCGCGTTCAATGGATGCGCGAAGAAAGCCTCGGCTGGGATCCAAAGGGCACGGCCTCTGTCAATTTCTGCCAAGCTGGCATTGATGAAAAAGGCGATGTCATCGCCTATGAGCTCATTTCGCGCGGGTTTTCGCGTGAGAATGTCGCAACAAATGAAGGCCGCGCATCAGCCACACTCGCTGGTCAATTACTGGGCGCTAAGCCCGAACCTAAAAATACGTTCAACATCCCCTTCGCCTCTTACACATTCGCGCATAACCGCGTGGGTTGGGAGACGGTCGGCCCTTTGATGGATCGCGCCTCGCCTCTGCGCTCGACCCATTTGCGTGACCCCTATGGTCCGCCGATTTTATTCGGTAGCGAATGTTTTATGGATGAGATTGCATCTGCGGTAAATTTGGACCCGGTTGATTTTCGTCTGCGCTATCTCACCCACCCGCGTGACAAGGAGGCCGTGCGCATTGCGGCTGAAAAAGCGGGATGGCAGAAACGCGTCTCACCACGCAAAGATCTTGATACCAGCAGTGATATTGTTGAAGGACGCGGCATTGCCTATCGGCGTCATTTCGACACATTTATCGCGCTGGTTGCGGAAGTCCGCGTTCACCGCAAAACAGGCCTTGTTGAGCCCACACATCTCGTCTGCGCGCATGACATTGGCCTCATCATCAATCCAGAAACTTTGCGCCATGTGATTGAGCGACAGCTTGTCTATGGAACTGGGCGCACCACTGTCGAGGAGCTCACTTGGGATCGTCATATGGTCACAAGCCTCGATTGGAATTCTTACCCTGTGCTGCACATGCAGCATGTCCCGCCTCGCATCACGATTCATCTCATCGAGCGGCCGGAAGCAGAGCCTTCGGGCGCCGCCGAGATGGCTCTGGGCCTTGTGCCTGCGGCAATGGGTAACGCAGTCTTTGATGCAACGGGTGTTCGGCTGCGCAAGATTCCCTTCACACCTGAATATGTGAAGGCGAGTTTAGCTGTCTAAAACCAGACGAAGGCAACCGGGGAGCGCAAACGCATGAAGAATGGATCACGCCTGTCAGCCATCTGTGCACTCTTGATACTTGCCACAGGACCGCAGGCTCATGCGCAAACAGCCGAGACATTTTACAAAACACAAACGCTTAAACTGATTGTCGGCACGACACCCAGTGCAACATATGATTCCTACGGCCGTATTCTTGCGCGCCATATGCCCAAATATATGACCGGCGCTCCGCAGGTCATAGTGCAAAATATGGTTGGTGCAGGCGGGCTCGTTCCTACCAATTGGCTTTACAATGTTGCGCCTAAGGATGGTACAACTTTCGGCACATTTGCGCGCGGCTTTCCGATTCAGCCCCTGCTTGATTCTAAGGGCATTCAATATGATTCACTCAAATTCAACTGGATCGGCAGCACAGCGTCCGAAGTAAGCCTAGTCTGGACATGGCACGACACGGCTTTCAAGACTTTTGAAGATACGATGGCGCGGGAAATGATTGTACCCGCGACGGGGCCAGGTGCAGATAGCATCGTTTTTCCCTATGCGATGAATGCGATTCTGGGCACAAAATTCAAAGTCGTACCCGGCTATGCTGGCGGGCCCGAGCTCATGCTGTCCGTGGAGCGTGGTGAGACACAAGGCATTGCCTCGACCTCCTACAGCAATTTCACCGGCACTCATCATCTTTGGCTGGAGCAGAACAAGGTCAGGTTTCTGGCGCAGCTTGCGATGAAAAAACATCCTGCTCTTCAAAATGTGCCGATGGCACTCGATTATGCGAAAAGTGAAGCTGACCGTCAGGTTCTGTCCTTGCTCTTCTCACGCAATCTTCTGGCCTTTCCTTTTGCTGCACCTCCCGGCGTTCAAGCAGATCGTATTGCTTACCTGCGCACAGCCTTCCGCCAGACGACTCAAGACCCCGCCTATTTGGCGGATCTGAAGCAAGCACGCCTTGAGAGCGACCCAACCTTCGGCGAAGAGATGACCAAAATCATCGCTGATCTCTTTGCGAGTGCGCCTGATGTGATCGAGAAAGCGCGCCAGTCGGTCGCTGGCGCGCAGAATTGATCTGTGATGAAAAGCGCAAGTGCACTGTTTCTACTCAGCCTGATCATCAGCGGCAGCAGCCAGGCCCAAAGCGTCGATGAGTTTTATAAGGATCGACAGATCAATGTCGTGATCGCGACAAATCCCGGCTCCGGCTATGACATTTATGCGCGCTTGCTGATTGCCCATATGGGCCGACATATTCCAGGTCGCCCGGCTTTTGTGCCACGCAATCTGATCGGCGCAGGGGGCTTGCGAACAGCCGAATATATCTATCGCGTGGCGCCCAAAGATGGCGCGACGATCGGCACGGTGAGTAGAGGCCTGCCCTTCGAATCAGTACTCGGACGCGCCGACATCAATATCGACCCACTTAAATTCAATTGGCTCGGCAGTATGAACCGCGAAATCTCGGTGGCATTTGCATCAACACGGTCGGGTGTCCATAACTTCGCCGATCTCCAGAAGAAGGAATTGCTTACGCCTGGCACAGGTGCCGGCGCTGATTCAGAAATCATGCCTGTTGCTTTCAACAGTCTTGCAGGCACAAAGTTTAAAGTGGTCAAAGGTTATAAAGGGACATCCGAAGCCGCCCTCGCTGTTGAGCGCGGTGAATTAGACGGTATTGCCTACTGGTCTTTCGGAGCTCTGAACACAATCCATCGGCACTGGATTGAAAACAAGACCATCAACATTCTGTTCCACACTGCTTCTGGTAAGTTCGAACTCCTACCAGAGGTTCCAAGTATTCAGGACTTGGTAAAAAATGAGACCGACAAAGCTGCGCTTGATTTCATTCTTGCGCGGGAAGCCTTAGGCCGTCCCTTCTTTACCTCGCCAGATATCCCAAAAGATCGACGCGATGCTCTGCGCAAAGCTTTTGCCGCGACGATGAGCGACCCGCTCCTCATTGCTGACGCCCAGGGCAGACAACTCGATGTGGAGCTTGTCACAGGCGAGCAAATCGATGGAATTTTAGCTCAGGCCGCTAAAGCCCAGCCATCGGTTTTCGAACGCGTAAAAACTGCTCTTCAAGAGTAAGACGCAATTTCGTGTTGCGTTGCCAATTTATTGTTGGCCGAACACCGCCCACAAGCATTCTTTGAGCGGCTCGCTTGTGGCGGTGGGTCTGACCCTATAGATCAACTAAGCTGGTAGTTTTATGTATAATTAATAGCTTGAGGTAATTTGCTAAGCGCCGGATTTTTTGGGATCCAAGATGCCCGCTCACCATTTCTCATACAAGTTCCAACACAAACTGAAGATTAATGCCCGCGAACAAGACCAACTGTGTCACCTCCTGCGCGAAGGTGGTTGAAAAGCGATGCCAAATAAGGTCGGCGCCTTAATGCAAAAAGCCCCGCGCATGCTCTGCGACAGGGCGCTTTGTTTTGTGTGTAGTATTTGGCTGCGGGGAGGCGCAACTACCTTTACCAAACGATGATTATTTCATAGTGGGCATCGTGAATTCAGCATTGATCCGACGCCCATCCGGCCAACGCGAGGTTATAGTTTTTAGTCTTGTATAGAAACGAACACCATCTGTCCCGTGTACATTGTGATCACCAAACAAGGAGCGTTTCCAGCCGCCGAAAGAAAAGAAAGCCATTGGCACGGGAATGGCAACATTGACCCCGGTCATACCTACTTTGATGCGATTAACGAAATGACGCGCGGCATCGCCATCTTGCGTGAAGATAGCGGTGCCATTGCCATATTCATGACCATTGATGAGATCGATAGCGAATTCTAACGTCGGGACACGCACAACACAGAGTACAGGGCCAAATATTTCTTCCCTATAGATGCGCATCTGCGGGGTTACATGATCGAATAAACTACCGCCAAGATAGGCGCCGTCTTCATAGCCTTGCAATTTAAGACCACGCCCGTCGACAATCAATGAAGCGCCTTCAGATACGCCAATATCAACATAGGACGAGACTTTATCGCGATGTTCTCGGGTGATGAGCGGGCCCATATCTGAGTCAATTGCAGTCCCTGGCCCAACCTTCATGCCCCGTACACGCTTGGCAAGACGCTCGACCAAGGGTTCAGCGACATCGCCAACGGCCACTGCGACAGAAACGGCCATACATCTCTCGCCTGCAGAGCCATAAGCAGCCCCCATTAAGGCTTCTGTTGTATTGTCGAGATCAGCGTCAGGCATGACGACGAGATGATTTTTAGCGCCGCCCAAAGCCTGCACACGCTTACCTGCTGCGGTACCCGTGCGATAAACATATTCCGCAATAGGCGTAGAGCCAACAAAACTAACCGCTTCAATCAGCGGATGAGTAAGGATAGCATCTACACATTTTTTTCCACCATTGACGACATTTAAAACACCCGACGGCAAGCCGGCTTCTGTCAACAATTCCGCTAAACGCAAAGCACAGCTCGGCACTTTTTCGGATGGTTTGAGAATAAAAACATTTCCGCAAGCAATGGCGATTGGAAACATCCACATCGGCACCATGGCCGGAAAATTAAATGGCGTAATACCAGCACAAATACCAACGGGTTGGCGCAGCGAATATGAATCAACGCCAGTGCCCACATTTTCAAGAAACTCACCCTTGAGTAAATGGGGAATACCACACGCAAATTCGACCACTTCTAAGCCACGTTGCAATGACCCGCGCGCATCTGCCAAGACTTTACCATGCTCACGGGTGATGAGATTTGCTAATTCGTCAGCATGCTTTTCTATTAAATCGCGAAAACGAAATAATATGGCTGCACGACGGGCCGGAGGTGTCGCAGACCATCCCGGCAAAGCGGCCTGTGCTGCCTGAACAGCGGCTTGAATATCTCGCTCGTCGCCTAAACTAACTTTGTCAATGGCAAGTCCAGTGGCCGGATCAATCAGCTGCAACATGTCCGACCCCACGGACTTCACATGCTGACCGCCGATGAAATGACCGATCACCGCCATAATCTTTCTCCCATCTGATACTTTCTTTGACGCGCGTACCCAATTTTATCCAAAAAACTTCGGTACCTTTGACACGCCTGTCGATAAACTATCCCAAGCCGCCGGCTTACTCACACGTTCTAGTACCGGTTCTGTCCATGACTTATCCCAGGATTTTGCATCAAAGCGGCGACCTGTGATGCCATTGGCTTGATCACTGCACATCCATAAAATTGGCTTGGCCATAATGTCGGGCTGCAGCATTTCATGCAATTCTGAGCCACGTGACTGGGCATGAATGGGCGTTGCTGTTGGACCGCCCGGATTTAAAATATTGACGGTCACGCCAGTCTCATGCAGCTCCTTGCTCCAAATGAGCGTGCTGGCTTCAAGCCCCGCCTTGCCGGGCCCATAGCAGGAGCGACCCGCGCCAAGCATAGTATGAAAATTCGTTGTCACATTGATGATCCGCCCCCAAGCTTGCGCGATCATATAAGGAGCAAGATGCCGCGCGAGATGAAAAGGCGCTTGGTGATTCAAGAAAACAGCCTGATCCCATTTTAACGGATCACATTCCCAAAATCGTAATGGACCAACATGGCCTGCTGGACGTGCAAAATTGGCTCCAACGCCAGCGTTGTTGATCAAAATATCAACGCCTGTGGAATATGAGTGCACTTTCTGAAGCGCAGCATCGCATCCTTCGCGCGTTGAAAGGTCTGCGGCAACAGGGACAAACAAATCCTGCCCGGTCTGAGCCTTCGCATCCTGTGCAAGAGCATCAAGCAAATCGATACTGCGAGCGAGCCCGTAAACACGTACCCCAGCCGCCACAAGAGCCTGGCTCATAACCTGACCAAGGCCATAGCTCGCGCCGGTGATGGCTGCGCTCTTACCCGCCAACATAATGATTACTCAGCCCTGTAAGAATAAGCTTTCTGTCGTGCTTCTTCTCCACCCAGACCAATACCGAGACCATAAATTTTATCAGAATTGGCGGCTTCAGGATAAAATTTTGACAGATCCATATGCGGATATTTGGTCAAGACCCAGTCAGCAATTTCTCCACGTGTCGCAATCCATACTTTATCTTTGCTCTGGACATATTTGAGCACATCTTCAATCGGCTTGATCCGATGACCATGCGCATGTGCAGGATGCGTTCCATAAGCGAGCATTTTCGGAAACCCGCGACGGCCTTCTTCATAGAGAACGTCAAAATAGTCTTGCCACATTTGCAAGACCTCGCGAGGGGTCAGCGTGCTGCGTGCTGTAGGCGTATCGGAGACCGCATAACTTGTCATGCCGACAAGTTTTTTCTCGCCCACCGGAATGATGAATGGAACTTCTGCATTGCGAAGACCGCAGGAATAAGTAAAGCCCTGCTCTGCCAAAATAGAAAAAGTCTCGGCCGTCAAATGGCCCCCAGCGCTCGAAAAACCATAGGCACGCTTGCCAGTCACATCAAGAATGGTCTTATTTGTTCGCCGAATGGCATCTGCCTGCTCTTGCGCTGTCATTTCATACAGAAATTCATGCGTCCAACCCTGAACGATGAATTCATGACCAAGGTCACAAACACTTTTCGTTAGTTTGGGAAATTGTTCAACCGTAAGCCCATCAATATAGCAGCTCGTACGAATATTGAATCGATGCCACAGATCAACAAGTCTTTGCACCCCGCCTGTATCAGCAAAGGCAGCTTCATAAATAGGCCGCATCGCCCGTTTGTATTTTCCATTGGGACGCACGCCAACACCATGATCTGGTGTTTCCCAAGACATGTTAAAAACAACGGCAATGTGAGCGCCGTTAGGCCAAGAAAAATCACCCTCATACATTTTGGGCATGAATGAACCTTTCAAAACACATGCGGATTAAACCAAACGGGTTTTATCCCGATTTGCTGAGGGGGACTGCGCCTCACGGCTCACTTTCACATCCAACAATGCAGGCTGCCCGCAGGCCAAAGCCTCCGCAATGGCAGCATCAAGGTCTTTTGCAACCTCAATGCGCTTCCCCCAGGCCCCGAACGAGCGGGCCACGGCAGCAAAATCGACATCGTTAAAATCAAGAACTGATTTGATCACACGCTGGTGACGCTTTTGCGTCTGATACTCTGAAGCGAGGCAGGCATTGTTCATCACCACAACAACAATGGGGATGCCGCAACGCATAGCTGTCTCAAATTCGGCAATATGATAAAGCATGCCACCGTCACCTGTAACGGCGACAACACGCTTTGAAGGATCGCCTAATTTCGTTCCAAGAGCGCCGGGAAAAACCCAACCGAGCGATCCGTTGGCCCGAAACATGGTTTGACCTGCAGCGACGGGGAAAAGTGCGCCGACCCATCCACCATGCGCCCCCGTATCCGCTCCAATAATATCCTCTGGCTTCATCACACGCGACAATGCCGCTATCACTTGTGCTGGATGAATAGCATCGACTTTTTGGGCCACATGCATTTGAGCAGCATGGCCACGCCATTCCTCGACACGTGCCGTCATGGATTTAGACCAATCACTCCCCTTGCGATTGGGATATAGTCGGTGCGCACTTTCAATTGCAGATGCAAGTGCCAGCTTAGCATCAGCCGCTACAGCAAGTTCTGTCTGGAAATTATGTCCCAGAATATGCGGATCAGCATCAATTTGGAAAAGCCGCTTCTGATCAAATGGCAACGTCCATCGATGAGTTGCAAGGCCTCCTAAACGCGTACCAATAGCCAAAACAGTATCGCACTCACGCACAGCATCATTACCAATTTTGCGCGAATTACGACCGATTACGCCAACGGCCATCGGATGCATTTCTGAAATGGCGCCCTTGCCACCCAAAGATGTGACGACCGGAATTTGCATGAGGTCAGCAAATTTTGTCAGCTCATCCCAAGCCTTTGAAAGGACCACGCCCTTACCGGCGACGATCAAAGGTTTTTTGGCACTGCCAAGGGCTTGGACAATTTTTTCAATCCGGCTCACATCAGCTGGCGCGCGTGCACCATTTATTTGAACATAGTCACCCTCACAATAAATCTCTTCACCCGATTCCAAATGGAACATATCGGCCGGAATTTCGAGATGCACGGGACCGGGCGACGGTGACAAAGCAATGCGAATTGCAGCTCTCAACATGGCGGCTGCACGATCCGGTGAGGACACCGTTTTATTCCATTTGGTCACACCTTGATGAAGCGGAATCCCGTCCATTTCTTGATATTCAAAACGGTCTCGCGAGGATAAAGCGATAGAGGAGGTGAGCGAAATCACCGGGCTCTTGGCCCACCATGCATCTGCAAGAGAGCCTGCCAGATTGGCCACACCAGGCCCCCGCTGGCCATAAACAAAGCCCGGCTTGCCTGACATACGCGCGTAACCATCAGCCATGTAAACTGCCGCATTTTCTGTGCGGCAATTGATAATCTCAATTCCAACATCATCGAGCGCGTACCAAAGATCATGATCACCGCCACAAAGGCAAAAGAATTTCTCAGTCCCGTAGGCTTTGAGTGTTTGGGCGATCGCCTGTGCAACGGTTGGCATATCTTATTCCTTTTTTCTTTGCCCTACTGAGCCGTACGACGCGAAATTGAGATACAGGCGCCATTAAAGGCGAGCGCATCTGATGACAACAATGGAAGAATCGCATCCGCAACATGTTCGGGCTGATTCAATCCAACGATTTGCGCCACCTGTTCATCACTGCGCGTTCCACGCAAAAGCGGCGTATCAGTCGATCCTGGCAAAATCGCATAAACGCCAACATGAGAGGGGGCGAGCTCCAAAGCAGCTGATTTGGTGAGTGCCAAAACCGCGCCTTTCGAGGCAGCGTAGGGCGAACCATTTTTCAATCCATGCAATCCGCGATTGGATGCAATATTGATAATCACACCACTTTTTTGCGCTGACATAATTTGGGCAGCCTCGCGCATGCAGGCGAATGTGCCAAAAAGATTGATATCAAGGACTCTGGTCCATTCTTCATCGCTGATCGTGGCAACCGTCCATCGGCCACTGACACCAGCTGAATTGACAACCACATCCACGCGACCATGCGCTTTCATCACATGGGTAAATGCAGATTTAATCTGTTCAGATTTGCGAATATCGCAATCCAAACGTTCAAAGATGGCATTTTGTCTTATGGGCTGGCGCCAAGTCACATCAAGGCCTGTGACCGCATAGCCTTCTTTTACCAAGCGACAAGCGATTGCAAACCCAATGCCGCTACCAGCGCCCGTGACGATTGCGGATTTTGTGACACTCATGGCTCACCCACCCAAGGATGTCCTTCAAATTCATTCGCATTATAGGCTGTGACAGACGCCAAATGATGTTCAAAATCTTCGCGCATGAAACCACCGCAAATGCCGACCATCAATCGCTTGATTCCATATTTCAATCCGCTCACACGACCTGTTGGTCCCATGCTCAAAGTTGAAGATTGATTGTAGCAATAAATATGCTTGAGCCAGGGCGCCTGACCGGGGCTCTTCTCAACGAATTCATAATTTCGTCCGAGATAAGGTGAGTTGAGATATTTTTCAGAACCGCCACCCGGTGGCTGATATTTGTCGCGCCAGACGGCGATCTGACCAACAATCTCTGTGAGCGGCTTACTTTTCTTTAAGTCGAAACTGAAACCGGTCGCAAGAACAATGAAATCTGTTTCAATTTTTCCAGAGCCTGTTGTCAGCTCGACCTTATCACCCACCATGCGCACTGATTGAATTGGCGAGTTGAAGTGAATCGCAAAATTGCTCTTACCGTCAACACGCTTTAAAGCCCGTGGGGTTGGCGGCGCCGCATTCCGCTGCACCTGATGCATCAATTTCCATTTTTGTTCATCGCCAAGATCGGCGTATGTCTGCAAGAAGCCCGACCAATCGGTCCAACGGATCACACTCACGGGTGGAATTTTCGGGCGCCGCATAATCAAATCTACATGCGCAGCACCATTCTCAACCGCCTCCCCCGCATTATCAAATGCTGAGGCGCCGGCCCCTACCACAACCACGCGCTTATTCTTCAGGCGACTAAAATCATATTCATCATAGGCAGAAATATAATGTGTAGCAGGGATCGTTTGTCGAATTTCTTCGGGAATATTCGAGCCACCCATGGATAATGGCCCCGTTGTCATGACAACGCGACGCGCATAAATCTGCTTCGGATGACCTGCGTGTTTTGTGGTTAAGCAAAATATTTTGCCTTGCGGTGAGATGCGCTCCAATTCCGTATCATTCTGAACAGGAATTTTCAGAAAACGCCGCAACCAGAGAAGATAGCAGGTCCACTCATCGCAGCTGATCCGCTGTAATTGGGCGTAGGCTTCAATACCTTCGCGCGCCTCATAATAAGCACGAAAAGTCAGGTTAGGATAACCCAATTCATTCCCAGTCACATTTTTGCGTGTCCGTAAATCCGGCATACGCGCATAGGTCTGCCAAGGCCCTTCACTTCCCTCCGGACTTTTTTCAATCACAAGGATATTTGTGACCTTTTCGCGTAGCAGCGCAAAAGCAGCTGTCACACCGCAATGACCAGCCCCAACCACGACCACATCATAAACATGCGCACCCTGCGGCCCTTCAGTTTTCGGCAGCCAGCTTTTTGCTGGATATTCAAGAAATTCGAGATCGCGCAAAATTTGCTTTTCAAGCTCAGCAAGGGACCGATCCGCTTTTTCTCGCAGTTTCACAATCGATGGTTTTTCTAGAATGGAAATGGTCACGGAGATCGATTCCTTGGGTGCCTGGGACAAGTTCCGTCAATGGAGCAAAGTGCCACCGGACAGATCAAGGCAACTGCCCGTCACATGCGCGGCTTTATCGGACAAGAGGAAGCAAATGCCATTGGCAACATCGCGGGCTGTTGTGCGGGTTCCTAGAGGAGATGAGCGGCCCTGATGCGCAGCTGTCAAATCAGGCGACCACCGCGATTCCGCGCTGCCTGGTGCAATCGTATTCACGCGCACACCAAAAGGCGCTACCTCAAGTGCAATAGCTTGACTAAAGCCAACGATCCCATGTTTCACGGCTGAATAAACAGCCATACGCGCCTGCCCCCGCAAGGCCATCCCGGATGCGACCGAGACAATTCCACCACGCTTAGCTTTGATCATATGTGGCACAACTGCGTGCACACAATGCATGACTCCATAGAAGCTCGGCCGAATGACCTTCTCCCAATAGGCGGGGTCTGATTCATGAAAAGGCAAACGTGCGGTTGAAAGATGATTTGTTCCACCAGCGATATTGACCAATGCATCAACATTGCCATGTTTATCGGCAATCTTTTGCGCATAAGCCCTAACCTTCTCACGATCGGTGACATCAAGAAGAGTGCCATTGACCTGTTTTGGGCTATTCAATTCAGCTATCACCTCTTCGAGATGGGCCTTATTGATGTCGCTCAGCTCTACATTCCAACCTTCGTCCAAAAGAATACGAGCAGTTTCGCGGCTAAACCAGCTTGCCCCACCGGTTATCATTGCAACGGGCATTTATATCTCCGACCAGTTTAGTTAGATGAAAGTATTTTCTGCATGCGATCAAGAATAGGGCGCGGAACAGCGTAAAGCTCACCCATAAGTCGCTCGAGCTCTTCCGCACTTACAGGATCAATATCGACATTCAGCTTTTCAGCGTCTGTGAGAAAGGCTTTATCTTTCATGGTTGCAGAAAAAGCCTTCCGCAAGGACTCCAAACGATCCTGCGGCACATCTGGCGGTGTCATGAAAGGCCGTCCAGTGATCTGACGCGAATACATGAGGTTGAAGAGCTGACGCTCCTCATCCGATTTCCCGATGGGAAAAAGCGGCACATTTTGCAGATCGTGATGCTTTTGCATGCCGAAGGCTGCGATCACGCGAATCCGCCCTGTCGCCATATCCTCGACGAAATCAGATTTGACTGAGGCCCAACCATGTCCAGCCAACGCATGGACCTCACCACGCTCCATAGCAAGGCGACTTTCATGAGAGCTACGATAGCCAGTGACAATACGGAACTTCGAACCCAAGAGCTCATTGGTCAATAATGGATAGTCAAACGGCGCGCCTCCCGGGGCCGTCGCACCAACAATGACCTCACGCTTAAAAACATCTTCAAGCGTGGTGATGGGCGCCGTATGCCATGCAATTAACACATGAGCTTCACGAGCTGGCGCACCAATGAATTTGAATTTACGAGGATCATATTTGACGACAGATGGCGTCAACAAAGGCGTCAAAATCATGCCCGTATTGAAAATGCCAAAGACCGATCCATCACGCGGCACGATATTGGCAAAATTATTTGCGAGCGCCAGACTGCCGCCACCTGGGACATTTTGCGGAACGATTTTGGGATTACCCGCGATATACGGACCCATAAATCGAGCAAAGAGCCGACCAATAATGTCATAGCCGCCGCCTGAACCCGAACCGATTTGCAAGAATATCGTTCTATTCTTGTAAAAATCAGCGGCAGGCTGTGCTTGTGACCAAGTAGGAATCAAAAGCAGGCTGACAAGAAACAAGACACGCTTGTAATTGTTGCAAACCATGGCGAACCTCCCCCCAGACGAGGCCATGTTTGCCCCGATTGTTTAGATCGGGGCTTTATTGGATAAAGTGGACAACAAAACGCTCAGCATGACAACAGCTTATTTCACGCCGGTTCAAGCTCAGGACGGTTTGCCATCTTCTCTACATGGAATGGTTTTGGCGGCGCATCACAGAAGACCGCGAAGCGGCGCAAGAGACGGCGCTGGGTCGGGTCGAAATCTGAACGCCCATGTTGCGTGCGTCGATTATCCCACAAAACAAGATCACCCTTGCGCCATTTATGCGAATAGCGAATTTCGGGACGGTCAACGAGATCAAAAAAAATTTCGAGAATCTTGTCTGACTCTTCTTTTGACATGCCATTGATTTTATATGTCTGATGGCGATTGACATAAAGGATCGGCAAACCGCTATCAGGGTGTGATATCACCATGGGATGCACAGCTTTGCGCGCCGTCCGGATACGCTCTTCTTGTGTCTGTGTTGGATCGAGCGGCAAGGATGGCAAATGAATATTTGTCACCCATTTATCAGCGATGAATCGCTTCGTTTCGTCTGAAAGACCATTGTAAACATCACACATATCTACAAAGAGCGTATCGCCCCCAATAGTGGGAATCTCGATGCCGTACAGCAAACCCGCTTTTGAGGGAATTTCATCAAAAGACGAGTCCGAATGAAAATTCAGCGCGCCGCTTGGAGAGGTTCCGATCAAGACGCCATTCTCTTTGATGTTTGAAACAAACATCACATTGGGATTCTCGGCAGCAGTCGCACCCTGTTGTCCTGTTTTACGCAGACGCGGCTTTAAGCGCCCAAAGCGTTGTGAAAAGGCTTCATGACCATTCACATCAAATGTCTGATCACGAAAGACCAGGACGGGATGCTTCATCCAAGCTGCATGGATTGCCGCAAAGGTTGCATCACTTAGAGGCTTCCCAAGATCAATATTCGTGATTTCTGCTGCGAAGGGCTTATCAAGTTGATTGAGAGAAAACATGCGTGATTCCTCCTGTTAAATTTAAATTCCACGAGAAGTTTTGAGATCGTGCGGCACATGCCACGCGGTTAGAGACCTACCCTCATCCAGAGCTTTCAGCTCGGCATTCCAAAGGCGACGCACCATCACGACTTGTCGATCTGAGGCCCCAAGATATTCACTTGTGCGATCTTTGCGGGATGGCTGCGCCAAACAGGCGACACCATCTTGAATAAGAATAATGTCAGGGTGATCCGCCGGAAGATCGTCAATATGCATCCGGCCAGCGATAATCTCTTTCATCAGATCAAACGCTGTAGGCATGGATTGGCGTTTCGCGCGTTTCGCTTCTTTTGCTTTCTTATAGGCCGCCAACTCATTTTCGTTCTGATAGAAAATTTCGCAGGTGAAACTAATATGCGCGTCATCTTCAACAGGAACGCGCCACACAACATGGTCAGACCAACCTTCGTCATGCTCATATTTGGATGACAAGCTCCAATTTGGCATGAAGAAATGACCTTCGCGGATAGTTTCCCCGCGCTGCGCTATCCGCCGCATCCCATAAACTGTCTTTTCACAAGTCAGGACCGGCATTTCTTTATTCATACCAATGTCGTCAAACTTCGTGCGACGATGAACGAAGTTAAAATGTGTCTCATCAACGCTATTTTCGATCTGGGCGAAAAAAGGCCACGGTCGGTAGCTTTCACGATTTTCAATCCGCCCCTGCTCAAAAACATTCAGCATCGGAAAATCTGGCGGATCTCCTTCGCCCAAATAGGCAAAGACCAAGCCTAAAGTCTCATGCACCGGATATGTTGCGATGCAAACACCCTTTTTGAATTTCGCATCTTCTGCAGGTTGTGCAGTGCAATGACCATCTGCTGCGAAAGTCCAACCGTGATAGAAACATTCAATCGAGTCACCAATCACGCGTCCCACAGACAATGAAACACCTCGATGAGGACATTGCGGCGCAACAAGATGGGCCGTCCCTGTCTCGCCCCGATAAAGCGTAAAGTCTTCCCCCAAAATGCGAATTGGCAAGGGACGCTTGGGTTTGAGCGATTGCGCCAAAGCCACGGGCTGCCAGAACCGGCGCAAAAAACGCCCGGCCAAAGCCTTTGGCCCAATAGATACGACATCCTCGTATCGCGCCCCCATGCGCTCCCTCGCTCTTTTATTCCCCAAAGAAGTGCATCACAGGCGGGGCAGGCCGACTAGCGCCAAAGATGTTTGCGCTGTGTCAACAATATTGCAACAATCAAAATTGCCCGGATCCATTAAGCTTGTGCGGGGTAGTTCACTCTCATGAACCGTCTCAAAGCCATCGAAACGTTTATTGTCAGCGGCCAGACGAAAAACTTCTCTGTTGCTGCACGCAAACTGCGGATTTCGCGCGCCATGGTCAGTCGCCACATTAGCGAATTGGAGGCCTCTTTGGGAACGCGCCTCTTTCATCGCACAACGCGTGATGTTGCGCTTACCGATGCTGGGCATCAATATTTGAGCGCCTGCATTAAACTCACGTCGCAGTTTGCCGTCGAAGAATCGCGCTTGACTGATTTACATACCGAAATTCAAGGTAATCTTCGGTTGGTTTCAGCCCGTTCATTTGGTGAACTTCATATGGCGACCGCCATTGCAGATTTTCAGGCTCTGCATAAAGATTTAAAAATCGAAATGGAGCTAGCAGCTGGAACCAAAACACCTTTGCAGCTACACGACAGCGGCTTTGATCTTGGGATCAGTATTTCTCACAGCAAGACCATGTCATCGGTTGAAACCAAACTCGCCGATTTCGAATGGATTCTATGTGCTAGCCAAGTTTACCTTAATCGACATGGTCCGATTGAAAAACCAAATCAACTGATTGATCATCCAACGGTAGTCAATCAGATACAAATTCCAAACTCGACAATTATACTCCGAAAATCAGGACGAAAAATTCACGCCAAAATCAAAACTGCTGTCGCGATTACAAATTATCTCGCTCTACGCCAGATTGTACTGAATGACAGCGGACTGAGTATCCTGCCGAGTTTTTGCATTAAGGAAGATCTAGAGACGGGCCGCATCCGCCGCATCTTGCCAGATTGTGAATTTTCGACCGGTCGGATCACAGCGGTCTATCCGCATTATGAATATGTGCCACGAAAAGTGCGTGCCTTTACAGCTTTCCTCAAAACGCGATTCAAGAATAAATTTGGATAAAACGCACAAATAAAACGCACTATAAAGGGGGACGATATGCGCAAAACGCTCATTACCAGCTTGGTCGCATGCGGGCTTTGGACGCCGCATATTGCTCATGCAGAAACACCCGAAGAGTTTTATCGAGGCAAACAAGTGACAATTAAAGTGGGCTTTCCCCCGGGATCAGGCTATGACCTCGCTGGACGTTTGGTCGCTCGGCATATCGGCGCCCATATCCCAGGCAACCCAACGATCATTGTGCAAAATGTTGTAGGCGCCGGAAGCCTCACACTTGCCAACCAAATGTATCGAACGGCCCCGCGTGACGGCACAGCATTAGCCCTCGTATCTAATGCGGTCGCGGCAACGCCACTTCTATCACCGTCAACGGCGCAATTTGATCCCCGCCAATTTAATTGGATTGGAAGCAATGCGCCCGAAATTGATGTCGTTGTCGCATCAAATCAAGCGCCACATCTAACAATCCATGATTTACAAAACCAAACTTTGATCGTGGGCGCATCAGGACTTGGCGGCGCTATATTCGATCTCCCGCAAATGTCGAATGCTTTGCTTGGTACAAAATTTCAAATCATCGCGGGATATGATGGCGCAGCCAAAATTTTTCTCGCCATCCAACGTGGAGAATTACAAGGGCTTTCAGGAATAGGCTGGTCTAGCGTCAAGGCAAGCCAATTGAATGAGATTAAATCCGGGCGTTTGCGCGTATTGGCACAATTTGGATGGAAAAAGCATGCCGAACTCCCCGATGTTCCGCTGTTTGATAAGCCAAAAAACGAAACAGATTACCAAGCTGTCAAATTCATGTATGCGCGCATGCAATATGGGCGCCCCTTCCTGATGCCACCAGAGACACCGCAAGATCGCGTGCAAGCCATGCGTGAAGCGTTTAAAGCCACAATGAAAGACAAAGATCTCTTGGCTCAAGCGGAGCGTTTTGAATTTGAAATCGACCCCATTTCAGGCGAGCACCTAGACGAACTCACCAAAGAAATCATGGCGACTCCACCCGCTGCTGTGGCGCGCCTGCGTGAGATCCTCGATCTCACCAAAGAAAAATAATTGTAAAAAGACACTCAAGTCTTACGTCAGAAAAATATCATCCTTGCTTGAAACACTGCTTTCTCGCGCAAATAAGGTACACAATAAATATAAAAGCCGCCCTTTGTGGGCGGCTTTTTATAAGGATTAGTTGCGGAAGCCTGCAACCAAGCGTTTAGTTAAAAATCTGAATTTTATTTTTGATATTTTCTCGCTGGACTTCAGCTCAAAACCACGCATTGCTGTGCTTGTCACCGCGCGCTGAGTTGCGGGTGATTTCTTGGCGCCCCTGATCCGGGGCTTGTCTCAGTGGGGCGCTGAGAATTGCGCCTCCTTTGACACAGGAGATCGCCATGAATTTCAAATTCACACCGACGCAACGCAACATGCTTTCTGTTGCTGCGCAACGTAAAGACCGTTGCCTAGAACCGCTTCCTCCAATGAACGGCAGTACTATTCGAGCATTCGGAGCAAGACTGATTCAAGCGAGCTTTGCGCGAGAATTAAAAGCTAGGGACGGGCAACCTGTTTGGCGTCACGACAAAGAAAGCGATCAGGGTTACGCCCTGAAACTAACCGCATTGGGCATGAAGGTTGCTGCAGAAAAAGCCAATTCTCCTGAACAAGGTCCGTCACCCAGAGCGGCGGGCTTGCCCGAGCATCCACGCCCGACATCGAAACTCGCTCAGTTGATTAGGCTCCTCTCACATGAGGGCGGGATCACAATTGAAGATATATCCAAATCAATGGGCTGGTTGCCGCATACGACCCGCGCCACTTTGACGGGGCTGCGCAAGCGCGGCATCAGCATCGTCAGAGAGACGCCTGATGGAAGCAGGAACTCGATCTATCGGATCGAGAATGTGATTGAGCTGACCCAAGCGGCCTGAAGGCTATGTCTGCTCTAATTCAAGGGACCAACGAGAATGGGCGGATGCAATCATCCGCCCGGATTTCCGGGAAGCTGAACGTTCCGGATCACGCCGAGATCATCGAAGGGCGCATCGAGGTCCTTCAATCGCTTGATGTGATCGCACTTCGTGAAGAATGGCGCAGACTCAAGGGCTCTGCCCCGCCCCGCCTCAGTCGCGACCTCTTGCTTCGAGCTGTTGCCTAC
>Ga0209400_1000159_pt1 | contig 59858 bp, 64 predicted proteins | sample M_130807_EF_Meta_FD_187313 | JGI IMG/M metagenome (GOLD analysis project Ga0209400, IMG submission 187313) | Freshwater microbial communities from Lake Montjoie, Canada to study carbon cycling - M_130807_EF_MetaG (SPAdes) (version 2) | ecosystem: Environmental > Aquatic > Freshwater > Lake... | reverse complement strand
GAAACATATACTAAAAGGTTTGAATTTATAGCTAATGAGAGGGACAATAGCTTTAATAGAGATAACGAATTCCACAGGATTCTCAAGGACCAGAGATACGATGTGTGGGGTGGAATAGGATTATTAAGAAACAGCAGGGTGGCTATATTCTCTCATAATTTTTTAGATAATCATTGGGAAAACATCGTTGAAGATCAGATCGTGAAAATTCAAGAGTCTGGTCTTTATAAAAGGGCCGATAAGATTTTTTATGGGGTGTACTCCCAAAAAGACTTAGATTATGAAACATTTAAGTCTCTTTTAAAAAAATATGACCCTGATATAAAAATAGAAATAGTTAGATATTCAGTTAATAATGCAGAATTCAATACCCTGATAGATCTTCAAAATTATTGCAGATTAAATCCTAATGGATCTGTTTTATACTTTCACACAAAGGGATCGTCAAGAGGAGAAAATGTATACATAGATTCTTGGAGAGATTGCATGAACCATTTTAATATAGAAAGATGGAAATCTCCAGTAATAGATCTGATTAATAATAAAGGTGATGTATGCGGATGTCTATACGTAGAGTCTTTTATGTTTCTTGATTATCACTTCAAAAATTATTTTTCAGGAAATTTCTGGTGGTCAAATACAAAACATATAAACAGTTTACCCTCATTAGTAAAATTGAATATAGAAAATCCAGATAACAGAACAGTTGCTGAAATGTGGCTAGGTATGGGAGCACATAGATGGATTAGCTATTACAATACCCCAGTTACCCAATGGTATGAACATTATTTTGATCCTATCTCATATAAGAATTAATCCCTATAATGATATTAAGCGTAATAATACCATCATATAATTTTGAAAACTATATAGTCGAATGTGTAAAATCTGTCACGTCACAGAATACTAATTTCGACTTCGAGATCCTTATAAGAGATGATCATTCAGGGGATGGTACAAATAGATTACTCAGGGAAGAATTCTCAAATGACCCAAGGGTTATTATATTTGAAAGCTCAGAAAATCTAGGAGCGTTCGGGAACATTAAATATCTTCTCGAAAATTCTAAAGGTAAGTATGCAACTATATTAGACGGTGACGATTATCTTAATAACCCCGACAAGTTCCAAATGCAGATAGATTTTCTTGAATCCAATCCGGACTACGTAATGCACTCCGCAGGGTACATAACTCTTTTATCTGACGGTACAACTGATCCGGCAGAACCTGGATATAGTAAATTCCCAAGAAAAAATGAGGTTGATCTATCGGATCTACTCCATTCAAATATAGTAAGTTTTGGTAGAACATTCAGAAACATTCCCGGTATTATAAAAGAATGGATGAGGGATTTCCCATATCTTGACTGGGCATTTAATTATGAGATTTCTTTACGTGGTAAAATCCGATGTGATAATTGGAATTGCGGTGTATATCGACATAGTGAGCAGGGAATGTTTTCTCTTAGGTCAGAAGGGGAAAAGAATGAAAATAACATAAAGGCTATGGAGATTATAGAAAAGAGAGAGACATTAAGAAGATCTAAAACAATCTCTATAATAGATTGTTTTGTACATGACGCTAAGGTAGAATCTAATTTAATAGCATGTATTAATAGACTGAAATCAAACGGGCAGGACGTTCTTCTCGTATCCAACACTTCAATAAAAAAAGAAATAGTGGATATGGTTGATTACCATTTCTATGATAGCCGTAACCAGCTATTCAGGAAAGATTATCCAGGAGTGAACGATGTTGACTTTTGGTCAAATCAAGGTCACTTCACAGTTCACAATTTAAAATCGGGTCTCCAAAAACACGGCTTATCTGTTTTGGTAAATCTATTCAATGCTTTAGATATAGCTAAGAACATTGGCTACACTCATTTCCAAAGATTCGAAACCGACGATCTATATGGAGCTGAATCTATGAAATGGATATCTGGTGTACCAGAGCTTGTAATAACTCAGGATAAAAAAGGTCTATTCTACCTAAATGAATCAAACTATCCTAAAGATGCTTCTTTCCATTATTTCTTTTGCGAGATAGATCATTTCATGAAGATCATGCCTCGAATATCTAAAGAGGAAGACTATGAAGATTATTTAATAAACCTACAAGGAACTAGAGATTTTAAAATAGTGGAAGCTTATCTATATGATAACCTGGACAAAGACTTGGTTTTAATTAGAGAAGGTAACACTGAGATGAAATCTGATTTTTCAGATACCATATGGAACACTGTAGTCTCTGCAAGCAATTTACCAACAAAATATAAAGGATGTCTTAGCGGGATATACAGGATATTAGATAAGAATGGTTCTCACTCCGGATATTGTCTATATTCTCATAACTATCTTGACAACGAGGTTACCCGAAAAATAGTGGTTCATACGGGAGAATCAGATAAGGTAGAAATAACACATATATTAAATGGTAGAAATTCGTGGTGCCTTAATGATATAAGCGGGGAGCCAACCCATATAGACGTTTTTGAAGATGACCTTATAGTTTATTCCCTAAGTACACAGGAAAATGCCAATAGCTACATTCAGATAAATTAAGGTCCAATTATTACTTTATTTTTGAATATTATTAAATATATAAAGATAAAATAAAAATGGCAAAAGCAACTAAAGGTGGATCAACAGCTTCAACACACATCAAGAAAAAAACAAGAAAGGGAACTGCTGCTAAAAGTAAGACATCAAGCAACCCTAATAGCAAAAACTACAAGAAACCTTATAAAGCTCAGGGTAAAAAATAATATATCGGGGAATAAGGTAAATGCCGCTATAAATAATGGTGCGTCTTATCTACTAAAAACAATTAAAAAATCAGATGGCATTGATTTTTTATTTCTGGTAATTATACCGAGTCCTGCCTGGCCATTTTATTTTGTTTACCGGGGAAAGATTAAAGGATTTTTAAAAATGCCACAAAAAATAGGAGGGCCCATGAAAAATACAGAAGTCATAAGAAGGAAAATATTAACCGATTATACCTGGATAAAAAGAGTAATAGAATCTTCAAAAACTACAGATCATCTAGATACATGCAAAAGAATTATAGAAAACTGGTCAATTTGCACATTAAAAGATGTCGGAGAGTGCAGATGCGCTTTCTATAAAACAAAAGATTTTAAAAAGACCATTGAAACCTATAGAAGATCTTTAGACGCTCTGACTAGAGGTGTAGCGGATAAAAGAGTTGATATGATCTAGGATATACCAGAAATCGATAGAATCTATAGTTGTAAAATATTAATCCCTAGCTGATTCAGTCTCAGACGAGACTTTTCTAAATGCCATATCATAGGATAAATATACATCGACGCCAGTAGATTGAAGTTTGACTGCTAGATCAATAACCTCGTGAAAAATTCCGAGAACGTGTGCTTCATAAAGTATTTCCTCACTAATTTTAGAATTTGACATATTCTTATACTTTTTGTTTATTAATTAATACCACTCCCACGGGAACCAATTATCATAGTCACATTGGTATCTCTTAGGTACTCTATCATGATCTTTATCGATCTTAATCTCTAATGTTCCCGCTTCACTAGGTTTAGTGCATACTCTCTTCTTATTTATAGAGGGCTTCTTCTTTAATGCAGTTCTATTAGGTAGGACCAGGTATTTCACGATTGTTTATATATTTACCTAACGATAAAAAAATATGAATTAAATTTTTTTTACCCGTAAATCTGTCATAAATTTGTATCATAATCTTAAAAAAGGAAATTATGAAAACTACATTTTTTAAAAAATTAAAGAATCCCGCATTAAACGTTCTATTTATATTCTTAGCGTGGATTTCTTCTTTTGCCCTATGCGTAATTGCTAAGGTCATTTTAGGTGATGCTTCGGATAACATCATGAACTACAATCCATTTGTTAATGGATTTATACACGGGGATCTTACCCATCTAGGTATGAATCTATTATTAATGTTTGCTTTTCTAATACCTGATATAAATCAGAAATATAGCTTTAGAAATCTATTCTTTATTACACTTATTATATCACTTATATATTTTCCTGTATCTTTAGCAGTAGGTATTCCTGCAGTTGGAATATCGGGAACCCTATACTTTATGTTAAGTCGAGCGTGTCTTAATAAGAAAAACATATTTCTTTACATTCTCTTTGCTATTATGATCGTTCCTGAAGTAATCGGCTTTTCTAATTTCTCAGATGGCACAGCACATATGGTACACGTCATAGGTGCGGCACTTGGGTTCATCTCGCTCAAATCAGAAAGATATAACATCTTGCCTAATAGGGTAACAGAATACATTGGGTAATAAACCCCACAAAAAAAACCAGATCTTTTAGGATCTGGTTTTTTTGTGTGTTTTTATTGTTATGCGATTGTAAAGTCGAGACGTGGCCATGCTAATTCGTCCGATTCAAAGATAGAATTTCCTGTTGATTGTAAAGAGTCAAACAAAGACATAAAATCGTTAACAGCCTGTTCACCCGCATCATACAGGGTATTTAGCCCGTTAGCAGTGGTATTATAAGCATATTTTGCTGCATCAACAAAGGCTTGGCCTGTCGCTTGAGCTGCTGACTTAATACCGTTATATGCCTTTAGCCCTGCTTCTACAGTGGCATCCCAACCAGATACAATTGCATTCTTAAAAGCGATTGCTCCGTTCTTAACATTTTTACCTATCCATTCCGCTCCTTTTTTAATAAATTCTGCACCATCTTTAACGCCTTGTACTATTGCCTTAACCGCTGGTGTTAAGAATTGCGCAACAGCTTTAACAGCTACGACCGCAAGGCCTAGCGCAACTAATCCTACTGCTTTAACTCCCATCATGAAAGCAGTAATAGCTTGTACTGATGCTTTAGAAACTTTAGCAAATCCCTTACATAATCCATCCCAAAGTGCGTTCCCTGCGGCAGAAATTTTTGTGTATAACCCTTTAGCCGCTTTACCTACCCATTTTCCGATAGTAATTAATCCTTGAAGGACTGCACCCATAACGTAAACTGCTCCACCTGCTACGAATTTTACAGCATTAGCTAATCCTGAAATTATTGATTTAGCTATCTCTAAAGTAACTACGGTTACCCCGATAGCGGTATAGATCAAAGCTTTACCTACATATTTTAAACCTTCTGCTAACCATTCGAATCCTTTGAATACTCCTTTAGACTGAAGAGCTTTACCTTTAGTAGCAGCATCTTTTTTAGGTATTAATATTACATATTGCTTTTCCCCGTTGCTTACAATTGATACATCATATAGCTTTAGTAGCTCAGGATCAATACCTGCTGTTTTTGCCTGACCCGGAGTGGTTACCTTAACGTATTTAGCTTCGATAGTTTTATCTGGAGTTTTATCGCCTTTTAGAGCTAACATTTTTCTTAATGTCTGAACCCCAACTTTACCATCTACTGTTAGTTTATTAGTAGTTTGGAATGCTTTAACCTTAGCTTCTGTTCCTGCACCGAATACGCCATCTGCGGTAATCCCTAAATCTTTCTGTAGTTGTTTAACTCTTTCTGATTTTTCACCTTTGCGTATATAGGAGAATGCATTAACGTCTAATGCCTCATCTACCATTTTACCGCCAAATAGTGACGTTAGATCTTCAGCACTAATTGTAGTTTTTAGTGGGGTAAAGTCAGGTACTTCTGCTTCTGCTATGAATCCGAAAGATTCGTAAAGAGTCTCGAATTCATTGAATGATAATAGTCTGTTTTCCATTTTTTTGTATCTTTTTTTAATTTATTTATCTTATATATCAAAACACTATATGTTTTTTTTATACATACACATAGTCGCTAGGATTTACCTGTCCGAAGTTTTCTCTACCATATATGTCCTCTACTGTAATTAGCGTCGGTATACCCTCTAGCTTCTTATTGTCCCAGCACCATATACGTAGGGTGTCCTTACTTGGCTTTAAGTGATAAAGATCTTTGTCTTTTGCCTTAATAGTCTTGGTCATTCCAGCTTTTCTGTATTGACCCCATAGATCAATAATAGATCCAGTATACCCCTTAATACCCCTAATCTCGAGATACCTATCCAGCATAGATTCCCTGTCCATATCCATTATATCTGCTCTGCTAACCTCTATACCCTCCTTATCTCTAAAATATTTCTGTATATCAGTTATCACAGAATTTATTGAATTACCCCTCAGTATGCTTTCAACCTCCTGTTCATATCCATAGATACCCTCCCTTTCCATAAACCTGACCAAAGCATCAGAGAATCCTGATGATTCCATTATGCTGTTTTTAAAATCAATAAATAATATATTATCGGGTGTTTTCATCATTATCTATATATTTAAGTAAATATTTTTTTATCCCGCAATAGTGAATTACATTTGTAATATGAAAAAGATACTATTAGGTTTAGCCGTCACATTCTCTGTTACCTTATTCGGACAGCAGAATAAGGTCTACTATATAGAAGATCTTAATTCTATTAACGATAGCATCTCCAAAAAAATTGAACTATACGTTTCTACCCTCTCGCATGATCTTAATCGAAATCTACTATTGGACGAAAGAGCAAAGCTTAGAAATTCATATTTTATAAGTGTAGTTCAGCAAACTTCTAATACAGGGGGTAAATTCTCAGATATAATAGATTCAATTCCCGACGGAAAAATAGGGCATACTGAGTGTTTTGGTAAACCATCATATTTCTCACCAGCTGAAGTGAAATATCCCGAATTATTTCCCAGCTTGGATAACCTGAATCTTAAAGTGAAAGGCGAGATAATGTATCAGGTTATTTGGTCTACCGTTTTGGATGGCAAACAAACATCACAAGATCAATTAGTGCAAAGGGCAGTTGATGACATAAAAAAAGCCTATAGGGTAGGTAAATTAAGCCAAAAAGTTATCTCTGAATATAAGAACTCAAAATCACATAACGACATTATAAAAGAAAGAGGAGACGGAGATTATGGATCTTCTACGATGGTTATCCTAGCTGAAAAGAAATTACCCAATGGTAAATGGGAATATGAGGTTATGATCAGAAATCTTATAATCTTCACAGAGTCTATAAACTAATAAGCACAAAAAACCCATCGAACAATCTCCGATGGGTTTTTTGTTATTGGTTTCCGTAGATGTTTCCCGGAGAGAATCCATAGATATTTCCTGATAGTGATGAACCAGTAGCAGTAACTGTGATTGGCATCCATACCCCAGTATTACCTGATCCTATTGTAATGATGCTTCTATTATTTGCTGCATCGTAAAAATCTAGTGTTGCTGCACCAGGTGCAATATAAATGCTAGATATTGTCAGGTCTTTTATTTGAGGTCCCGCGGTAGCACCGGTAGCTCCTGGTCTGTAGTTTTGGCTAGCTATTAATCTATAGCAATTATTTCCTTGTGTCATATTATATTTATTAGTTTATCTTAATGATATTAAATATTTGATTCTATCAACCAAAGCTATTATTTCCTCGATTATATTGAGAATCTCTGAATCCTTACCTTGCTCAAAAAGTGATTTGCAATCAATTGCATAGCATTTATATAAGTGATCCGTAAAGTCGCTTAAATCGCCTTTTTCTGGATTGCTGTAGTTCATGAGGGCCAAACAAAGTTGTTCCTCGTTTAAAACTGGTCTACCATATTTACCCATTACACTTTCTGCTAGCTCGTCACCTTTATCTATAAGTCCATCAAATAAATCGTCTAGAGCTTTGTGCTGTCCGTAGAAATGTGATTGCCAATGTAATAGCTTAGTCTGGGCTACGTTCTGTAAAATCATCTTAAATACATAAGCATATTTACCCTCCGTTCCGTCCATCTTTGGATGTTCAGAGTGAATGCCTTTTTCTTCACGATCCATTTGATCTTGGCCATCACGATGTATAACATCACCAAATGTGCTTAGATTTAAAATTTTGTCCATTATTAGAAATATATTTGTCTATATATTCTCATTGGTTGTTTTTTCCGCAATCTAATAGACATATGCCTTTATTTTATTTTAGCCGGAACTTTTATTAAATATATAGGTTGAAGTAAAGATACTATTAACATATGAACTGGCGTAAACTTGGAACAGGAGAGAAGATCTCACTAAACGAATACCTTCGCGATTGGCTGAAGGATAATGTGGATCACAAGATATATGTAGGCTGCGACTCTCATAACTCTGGGAATAAAACAACTTTTGCGGTGGCTGTAGTTATGCACAATCCACGAAAGGGGGGACACGTAATTTATAGTAAATTGATATTACCCCGAATGTCGTCTAGATACGAAAGGCTTTGGAAAGAGGTGGAGCTAAGCGTGGAGACTGCTCAAAGCATGATAGATCACGGTATACAAAAGCCTGCTTATATTGACGTCGATCTTAATCCTGATCCTAGATACCAATCTAACACTTTATTGAGAGCTGCTGTTGGATTAATCGAATCTATGGGAATGGAGGCTAGATATAAGACATTATCACCCTGGGCTATCTCGATAGCCGACACCCTTTGTAAATAATTACACTGAACTTATTAAAGGGCTTCACCCTTTATAATCACTTAAAATTTATTGGTATTTCCAGGAAATATTTTTTTGTAACGGGAAATAATAATATATTTGAGATCTATAAATAATAGAATGCTTAAATATACAAAATTGATGTGCTCTTTGAAATAAATTATTAAAAATAATGCCTCCGTAGTTCAATGGATAGAACACGGGATTTCTAATCCCGTGATGTGGGTTCGATCCCCGCCGGGGGTACCAATACAAAACAAAATGATTAAAGATCAAGACATTCTATTTGTCACCACCACTTTATATACAAAGTGGTTAAATTACCAAAAACAACTTGTCAAAAAACATTTCCCTGAAAGCGAGCATATTGTGGTTGACGGAAGAAATAATTGGCCATATGCTTGGTTCCATTGGTTGAATCCACTTAAGAACACAAGCGCCAAATGGTTTGTGCATTTGGATGAGGATTGTTTTCTTAACAGCAGGGAAGAGCTATTAAAGCTTATCCAAAAGATGGATGATAAAGACCTTACTCTTTCTGCAGTATCCGATGGATATCACCATTACAGAGGCGCTAACCCAGTTGCCATAAATTCTTTCTTTATGGTGGGTAATGTGAATCACTTTAATGCCCTTAATTTTGATACTGAAGATGTTACGTTTAAGCATGATGTAGACGGGTGGAGAAACAATAAAGGTATTATCTATAATGCCGATAGACACCGCTCAGACTTCGTGTACCCGCACGAAATAATGGGCAATGATGAAAACTGTTCTTATGAGCAAGAGCCTTATTATATGATCCTATGGATGTTAAAGGAGAAGGGAAGAAAATTCAATTATCTATATCCTCACTTTGATGAACGCTTTAAGTCAACTAATCCAAGAGTTGATAAGGGGTCGGATGATATAGCTATTCATATGTGGTATACCCGTCAATGGGAAAGCTCAATGATGGTTCATGATACCCCGAATTCTTTCCGCTATAATGCTGTAGAAGATCATATCAACAAAAATATGTTATGATAAGTCACAGCTCAGTATTATCACAGGAAGCAAAAAATAAATACACAAAAGAATCCCCTAAGTTTGTTATAATAGACAACTTATTTGACGAGGAATTCATTCTGAAATGCCAGAATGAATTCTTAGTGATTGACGATTCTGAATTTGTGCGTTATGCAAACCCGTACTTCGAGTATGAGAAGTATGCAATGAATGATCAGTCTAAAATGCCAGAGAATCTGGTATCGTTATTTAGGTATGTTCATTCGGATAAATTTATTGACGCAGTATCAGAAATAACAGGAATCGAAGATCTTTTGGTTGACGAAAAAAGATGGGGCGGGGGATTACATAAAACTAAAGAAGGAGGGTATCTTTCAATACATAAGGATTTCAATATTCTTCCTACAACATATAATGACGACAAGCAAATGCTAAGATGTGTCAATCTTATCGGATATCTTAACAGCAGCTGGAAGCCAGGTGATGGAGGAGAATTGGAATTTTGGACAGAAGATGGTGTTAAGGAAGTAATTGAGCCTAAATTTAATAGATGGGTTTTATTCGATACCAGAAATAACTTTCACGGACATCCATATCCATATCAGGGGACTAGCCCAAGGATCTCTATTGCTTCCTATTATTACATTAGAACTAATGTGATAGAAGAGGAATGGAGTTCAACGGAATACTTAAAACTTCCTTGGATGGAGGAGAGCGAGGAATACGCAGAAGAAAGAAAGAAAAGAGCAGATCATAAATTACGATATCCAAATCTAATAAAGAATGTCTAATTTATCACCAGTTTTTACTGCTGGATTTTTTAGCACATGCACAGTTACATTAAACCAGATAATAGCGAAATATAACGAGGAATGTGAATTCCCCTTTATATCCACGGCATTTTTAATGGAATGGTATAAGGAAGACGAATCAATCAATTCAGATATATGGTGTGAATTTTTTAAATCTCGTGGATCAGAAATAACAGGGGTCGGTAAAACTATACTATTTACAGATTTTATGAAATATGAAGATGGTGATTTTACATACCTTGGTCAATTCAGCCCATATAAAAGAATAAACTACAAAGAGATATTACCGATAATAAATTCATATTTTGATCCATCAGAAAGAGTGCTAGAAAAAATGAACTCTTTTCTAGCAAAATATGAAATCAATACAGAGGAAACTATAGGTGTATATTATAGGGGAAATGATAAGTTAATGGAGGCTAATCCCCCTAGTTATGAAGAATACATCAATAAGATAGGAATCTTACTTAAAGAGAACCCAAAATATAAAATCTTGATTCAAACTGACGAGAAAGAATTTTTAGATCATGCGATGTCCATATATCCCGATTCTATATTTATACCGGAACTCCCAGTAATAAACAAGAGCTACGAATGGCAAGTGGTATGGACTATAGAAAATGGGGGGAGGACTAATTTTGGTGTTGAATTTATGGCAATCTCTCTAATCTTAAGTAGATGCTCTAAGTTGATATTAAACAGCTGTAATGTTTCTATGTGGGTGTGTTTATATAGAGGTAATGCAGAAGGAGTTAGTCAATACCTAAACCCGAGGAAATATTTCTATCTTAATGACTATAAATATTACTTTGAATCAGAAAATAAATGGTTTTAAAAAATAAAGAAATGTATAAATACGATTTCGTTATAGTAGGATCCGGTTTATTCGGATCCACCTTTGCACAGCAAGCAAACGAAAAAGGGTACAAATGTTTAATAATAGATAAAAGGTCTCACAATGCAGGAAATGCTTATAGCGAGAATGTTAATGGCATTAATGTACATAAATACGGACCACATATATTCCATACATCGGACGATCGGATCTGGAACTATGTAAACCGATTCGCAAGCTTTAATAACTTCGTAAACAGGCCTAAAGTGAGTTATAAAGGGGACTTATATTCTTTCCCTATAAACTTATTTACTCTATATCAGTTATTTGGTGTTAAGACTCCTGAAGAGGCTAACAAAATCCTAGAATCAGTAAAGATACATTCAGATTCACCTAAAAATCTAGAGGAATGGATACTATCTCAGGTTGGGGAAGAGATCTATAAAAAATTCATATACGGGTACACTAAGAAGCAATGGGGTAGAGATCCTAAAGAATTGCCTTCTTCGATTATCAGGAGACTTCCTATTAGATTAACCTTTGATGATAATTATTTCAATGACGTATATCAGGGTATACCTATTGGCGGATATACCAAGATGATCGAGAAAATGCAGGAAGGTGTTGAGGTTAGACTTGGCGTTGATTTCTTTGAGAATAAAGAGCAATTCGAGAGCGAGGCTAAAACGATAATCTTCACCGGAGCTATTGATGAATTCTTTGGGTATCAATTTGGTCCACTAGAATATAGAAGTCTAAGATTCGAAACAGAAGAACTAAATATTCCCGATTATCAGGGTAATGCTTTAATTAACTACACAGAGGAGGAAATACCATACACCAGAATCTGCGAACACAAGCACTTCGAATTTACAAAAAGTGATTCCACAATAATAACTAGGGAATATCCGGATTCATGGGAGCCTGGTAAGGAAAGATATTATCCTGTGAATAACTCTGAGAACAATCTAAGGTATGTAGATTACCAAAAATTATCAAACGAGATATTTCCCAAGTATATCTTTGGTGGTAGATTGGCAGAGTATAAATACTACGATATGCACCAAGTTATAGGAAGCGCATTACATAAATTTAAACAACTAACAAATTACGAATACTAAATATGAGTTCAAATTCTAAATTTACAATATTCACTGGATTCTATAATTATCTAGATGATTTAGAAAAGGTTTACGAATCTATAAAAAACCAAACATATTCCAATTGGGAGTGGCTTGTTTGTGATGATTTTAGTGAGGATCCTAATGTTTTGAAAGCGCTAAAGGATCTTGAGGAAAGAGACAAGAGAATAAGAGTAATCTACCCTAAATACAAAAAACAGTATTTCTGGAATTTACCTATATCGGAATCAGCTGGGGATTTTATAGTGGTTCAAGACTCTGACGATCTGATGTACATAAAGCTTTTAGAGTGTTATTTGTATCATCTTAATAAATTTCCCGAATTATGTATTATAGGAGCAACATCAGTAATGAAAGATGGAAATGTAACCGGGCATTCAATAGGTGCTAAGTATGTGAAATATAACGGGGCTTCTAATTTTATAGAAGCACTAGAAAATAAAATACAATCGATCTCCGGAGATGCAAGATGTTTTAGAAAATCTATGATATCACATAGAGGTGAAATAGCAAGAACAGGAGAATACACACACGGGATAGTTGATGATGTACTAAAGATGATCAACTACGAAGAATGCGGAAAATTTTTATGTCTGCCTAGAACCCTTCATGATTATACCTACAGAGTGGGATCAGTTTCAGGACCTATGTGGCAGATCAGAGGTGTTACCCCAGAGGATCTTGACTTCGAAGTAGGCGAAATGATAGAGAAGGCAAAAAGTAGAATGAGCAGGGAAACCTTAGATTCAATTCTTCCATATTATGACGATTCTTTTGATTCTTTATATCAGATGTACTATTCAAATCTTGGTAGTATAACATACAGAGCAAGAGTGGAGTACTATAACAGCGATCTAAATGCGAGGGGCCGAAATAGAATAGGGGAACTCTATTTCGATCACGATTTTTGGTTTAATAAAAAAATAGAGCACCCTTCGCACCTAATTTTTTCTATTAAGAATATTCAGGATATAGAAACATTTACCAATAGGTTATCAACAATTGATCCTTCACTAGAACAAATTGTAGTAACACTAGAAATTGAGGCATTAGATATTAGAAGCGATATGGAATCTGCTATTCATAATGCTGGGTTTTCTTGGTGGTATTTTATAGATTTCAATAAGATTACCTTTATATTAAATCCAAAAGCAAGATAAACAATGAAAATACTAGCATTCACAGATAAGAATTACGAATATCAGGTAGACTACATATTACAGTCATTACATCTACATGGACACGATAATATAGAATTCCTATATTATACAGTGGGATTTGAGTCAGATCTTCAATACCCAAATCTGACAAAAAAACACTGGCCATTAGATCCCAAGATGAAAAGATTTCCGTTTTATAAACCCGGAATTTGTTTGGATGCTTTAAGAACCTTCGGTGGTGACATATTATTTCTTGATTCAGATATAGTGATCAGCAGAAGGTTCAATCCTAACTTCTTTGTACATGATTTTGATTATCCACTTCTTTCTGTTGGAAATTGGGATTTGCCTTATTATTATAACATAATAGATCCTAATAATGCTTTTCCTAAATTTAATCTAGAGGGGAGAGTTATAATAAGGGAGGAGTTCAGAGGGACAAGAGCTGATTATTTCACATCAGGAGTAACCTCGGCATTCGGTAACATAAAGGGAATTAATCACGATGACCATTCATATGAAATTCTATTTGATGGTAAGGATCTTCCGATAAAGGTATATGAGCACGAGCTAGAGAATCTTGACCTAAAGGACTACAGCAGGCTAATGAGATATTATGGAGTTAAGAACCCAACAATGACTTATGTCTACAGCTGTGCATTAAGCTTCAATGAAAAATGCGGGGACTTCTTATTAGAGTGGAAATCTATAACTGAGAACGAGTATCTAAATAGCTTTGACCGAGAGTTTTATCCTATAGCTGAAGAGACTGCAATAAATGTTACGCTATGGAGAAGAAATGCAACACAAAATTACGGAAGAATTTTCGTTAACACCCTATATGCTGATGTTGTAGATTATGTGGAATCGAACAGCAATATAATGAATGCACACATATTCGATAATTTACTACAGAGGTGTGAAGATTCTGAAAGAGTTCAGTTCTATCATGGAATGATCGACGATGCAGAAATAGGAAAATCCATAGAGAATATAAAAAGTAAAAAATGATCTCAATCTACCTAGACGACCAAAGAACCCCATTAGAATCCCCATCAGCTGATACCGAATGGGTTGTGGTTAGAAACTTCGAAGAGTTTACTGATCTGGTAGAAAAAACAGGATTGGATAACATTGAAATTATATCACTAGATCACGATCTAGATTTTTCTGCTACCCGCCATTATGTTGAAGAGGTTAGGGAAACTTACGTAATTGACTACTCAAAGATAAAAGAAAAGACCGGTCTAGATGCTGCTAAATGGTTAATAGAACATTCAAAGTCAACAGGTCAACCTTTACCCCAATGTTACACACACTCTGCAAATCCCATAGGATGCTGTCACATCATGGGCTATATAAATCTCTACCTTAAGCTCTGCAAAAGGTCAGAAACATGCATAAGGGTTAGATGGGATTATGAGATAAATGGAACAATTAATAAACAAATTTTATAAACATGAACAAAGAAAGATTAGCAAGTCTTGCAGAAAGACTATTGGAAATCCCTAACGCGATTTTTGAAAAACAAGGAATGATTTTAGATTACAACGAACAGACCCAAAACATCTCTAATGAGATCTCTCAGATCGAATCTGTAATTAAAACTGAAATTAATTCACAGGTTGATGACAACGGGAAGAAGATTTACAGCAATGCAGAATCAAGAGAGGCTGCTTTTATTGATGTATCTAGAACAAACACTGAATTGATGGACAAGAGAAACACCCTTTTATCTGTACAAGGTTATATGGCTATCGAAAAAATTAAGGCTGAAGCCTTAAGCAACGAACAACGAAACATTAGATCAATCCTATATTTCTTCGGAGGATCTGAAAACGAAGTAATTTAAAAAAAATCACTTAATATTTTTTTATCCCGTAACAATACCATAAGTTTGCGCTATAAATAAGAAAATACTTTAATTTTTTATACCATATGAGAAAAAATTCTTTAGCTTCGAAGGGACTATCAATGTCTCAAGCACAGTCAATCTCTAATCTTTGCAACCAAAGATCAAGAGACATCTCTTTTAAATTAAGAGACATCAACAACGTTGAAAAGGTCCTTAAAATAGGAGAGGAGACCTATGTAGAAACTCCGGGCAAAAAGATGCCAGAGAACGTGGTTGATCTGTTAGCAGATAAATCTAGACTTCACGCTACTCAGGCTTTTTTGATGGAAAACATTAAGGCCAAAGAAGAGATTCTCAATAATCTTAAGAACGCCCGCATGGAATTTGATATCGAGATTCCTAAATGCGGTGAACTTCAAAGTGCAGAAATAGATGATTCAGTTAACGAAGATTGGGCTTGGAGTCAACTTTCAGTATCTGAATACAACGAGTATTTAGAAGCGGAAGCTTACGCATCTCACGTAGGACAATTCATTCACAAAGGGGGTAAATTAGATAACTTAAGATCGGAGTTACCTACACTTAAAACTCTAGAGTGGATCGAGGTAGAGAGTGGAAAGAAAACTCCACTTAAGGTTAGTGTACATCACACGTCTGAAGAGTTAGGTGATTTACATGAACAACTTGCTGGAGTTCATAGAGCTCACGAGCAACGTGTTAACTACTTCAAGGCGAAGGTTAAGAATTTAGTAACATCGGAGAACGCTAGAATTGCAAAAGAGAATGCGGTTAGAGAAGCTTCTGTTAATGAAGCCAATCAAAAAGTCATTAGCAATTACAGCAAGGCAAAAGAGGAATGGCAGGCTAACTACCGTCAAGCTTCCCATTTGTTTGAGGAAGAGCGTCAGAATGATATTAAAAAAACAGCAGCTTTGAGAATAGCTATTGATCCTAGATTTCAGGTGGTGATAGATATGTTCTTAAAAGACGTAGCTGAATAAAGGAATTGGGTTGGGTGTGGATAGTCACAAGATGATTCCCCATTCATTTAATCTGGGATGGTAGGGATTTTTTATATGCTGGCTGAATGCCCCTATATTTATAAACTACAAATCTTATCCGCCTCCGGGTGGGTATAATCATATCCCGCCTTTCCTACAAATTACAAAAACTGAGATAGAACTCGATGTTAGACAGGTTATCGCATGCGAAAAATTGGCTAACGAAAATGAGACTTAGTTTTTGACTTTGACTTTGTAGTAGGAAAGGGTCTTTGATATTGACTTAGATTTGGTTTTAGTCTATGCTCTTTATCATCTCAGATACCGAAATATTAAATGGAAAGGACTCTGATAAATACAGAGTCCTTTTTCATGGCTTCATAGTGTAATGGATTAGCATACCTCGCTTCGAACGAGTTGGTGAGGGTTCGAATCCTTCTGAAGCCACGATACCCGTATATTCCTAATAAAAAAAATATATAGAAAAATAGTTAACAATATTAAATGGCAACTTACATATTCAAATATAATCCAGGGGGAACTGCAGAGTCTGGTGCTACCCAGATGAAAACTTTGCAATATTCTGCCGGCAATGTGGATGTTAGTACAGGGGGATGGTACGGAGGTGTCGATGACACTGGTGTTTATTTAATCACATCAGATACCACAACAAGAGGGTTAGCAGGGAGAACAACTGGTGGCGGAACTGGGTTTGCCCTTGCTGATGTTCCCACTTTTTGGAAAACAGCAGGAACATCAGAAGCCCAACTTTTAGCGGTAGTTAATAGATTGCCAGGGAGCCCGGGGAATTTAACAACAACAGCAGGAGCAACTGGATGGTTGGATACAAATAATTACGGACTTTTCTCTGGACAAGTACAGGTAACGTTTTCCCAACTTTTTACTGTTAGCACAAGTCCAGGTACAGCAATAGAAAATGCATGGACAGCATTTAGGGCATCACTAACAGGCAGCTACACAAACTTTACGTTTACAAGCTCCCTTTCGGGCTCGCCCGTATATAATGTATCTGACCCAATAAAGGTTCAAACACTAGCAACCAATCTAAGAAACGGTACCTCAGTCAGCGTTGTTATCGGAGATAATACCTGGCTTGTTGGATGCTGTGGATGTCGTTATGGTACTGCTTCCGCAAATGTGGTTGAATTTGCAAACACTCTCCTCTGTGATGCAGCTAGCACAGCTGCATTGAGACCATTCGTTAATAATGCAAACTGGGGTGGAATTGGGGGTACGATAGGGGCACAGACACAAACATTAACACTAACATTCAGCTAATATGGAAACAACTTACAGCGTAATTAATATCTCATCATATCCCCCTGTTCCTGTAGAAGGGTTAACCGGAATAACATATGAAGAAGCTATGTCATGGATGATAGAAATTCATGACATAATAAATTACACAATTCAGGAAGATATTTTATAAAATATTTTTTTATCCCGAAACTTTTTTCTACATTAGCTCAGCTGGTTAGAGCATCTCATTTTAATGAGAATGTCGGGGGTTCGAATCCCTCTATAGGATCTCATAACTTGGGATAAAGAAAACATATAACAATGGCACCGTGGCCGAGTGGCTTCTAGATGACCGCCTGCAAAGCGGAAGACGTGGGTTCGAATCCTACCGGTGCCTCAAATAAACAAATAAAAATAAAAGTCATGGAAGATAGAATAAAAGAAGAGTACCTGCTCAAATTTGAAGCTGAAAGACTCAAGTTAAAAGCGGAAAGAGAAGCAAGGATGAAGGAGTATTGGCTGACGTTACCAAAGATAGAAAAACTAGAGGACGTTCCTGTTATTCCACGTGTTGATGAAAAGGAGTATAGAGAATTCTATGTACCAAAATTAATAGCTGCTGGTGCTATACCAAAGGCAGATCTAGTTGACAACCAATTCTACTATGGCGAGTATAGAAGAGCAAAAGTAGGTAAATGGAATGCAGAAGAAAATGTTTTTGAACATTGGAGGTATAAATTTGGATTTCGTTTAGATACGTGTAATCATTTCGAAGATGATAATGGATTTGCGTTATTCGTTCCTATTAGATTAGCAAACGAAGCTGAGATAGAAGAATACCTAAACACAAAATAATACACGGTGTGTAGCTCATTAGGTTAGAGCGTCTGGTTGTGATCCAGAAGGTAGTGAGTTCGATCCCTTCGTTCTCCGCAAAAAAATGAATACTTTTTCCGTTTTTGGTCTATAAAAAATAAAGAACTATTATGAATAAGTACAAGTACGAATACATCTGGTTGGATGGTTATGAGCCGGAGCCAAATCTAAGGTCTAAAACAAAGATCCTTGACAATATTTATGTTCCTGATGCATTGCCAATTTGGAGTTTTGATGGATCATCTACAAGACAAGCAGAGGGGAAAAAATCTGATTGTGCGTTAAAGCCAGTTAAAGTTATCAAAGATCCAGAGAGAAAGAATGCTTATCTTGTTTTATGTGAGGTGATGAATCCTGATTTAACCCCGCATGAGTCTAATCATAGGCATCTTTTAGAAGATAACAAAGATAATTGGTGGGGGTTTGAACAGGAGTATATTTTGTCCCAATGTGGAGTTCCGTTAGGATTTAGAGCAGGACAAGAGCCACAAGGAAAATACTATTGTGCAGTTGGAACAGAAAACGTATCCGCAAGACAAATAGTAGAAAAACATTTAGATGTTTGTCTGGAAGCTGGTTTGGATATAACAGGAATTAACGCAGAGGTTCTTATAGGGCAATGGGAATTTCAAATTTTTGGTACTGGTGTTGATGCAGCAGATCAATTATTGATTGCTAGATATCTTCTAGAGAGAATAACAGAAGAGTTTGGGGTTACTGTAGAATACCACCCTAAGCCTTTAAAAGGTGATTGGAACGGTTCAGGTTTACATACTAACTTCTCAACAGACGAAATGAGAAATTCTGGAGATTGGAGTGTATTTGAGAGAATATTTGAAGTGTTTGATGAGAGAAGAAATGATCACATGAAAGCTTACGGATCTGATAATGATCAGAGACTAACTGGTCTTCATGAGACGCAACACATAGATAAGTTTTCTTATGGTGTAGCTGACAGAGGTGCTTCTATTAGAATACCCCAAGCAACCATCGATAATAAGAAAGGGTATCTTGAAGATAGAAGACCGGCTTCTAACGCAAACCCTTATCAGATCATTGAACAGATTCAGATAAGTTTAGAAAAAGTTGGTGTTCTAGCTTAAAATATTTTTTTATCTCGTGAAACAATAAGCATGAAAAACATATTTCTATTCTTACTTATTTTAATTGCTATCAAATCTAAAGCACAGGATACGCTAAGAATAACTAAATTTACTTTAGGTGGTGTTTATAACTCTGGTAACTCAAACAGCTTTCAGCTAACAACAAAATCAATAATAAATTATGACGGTGCTAAATCTAAGCACGGTGTTATATTTTCACCTGATTATTTTATTCAATATGCCCAAACGTCTGATGGCGAGATGATTAAGAAAGCAGAGGATCTTAGGGCTGATCTTTTTTTCTGGAGGGATATCAAAAAAGGATTTAGTTTAATCATATTTGGAAATTTAGAACATTCTTACTCTAAAAGAATAGATTTAAGAGTTGCTGGAGGTATAGGGATAAAGAAAGAAATTGACGGTAAGGGATTCAGAACCAATACATCAATAGCTCCGGTTTATGATGATATGCTTATAGGTGGGGACTGGAAAAATAGCTTTAGAGCTAGTGTAAGACAGTCCATTTCCAGAGAAGTATTAGGGGTTTTAATATCCAATGTAGTTTTATATCAACCAGCATTTTGGTCAAAGTCTGGATTTACTGGTAGTAATAATACGAACTTATCAAATAATTTGGACATAACTAAAAAAATATCAAAGACAATATCTCTCGGTATTTCCTATGAATCATGGACTTCTACGCTGCCTACAAAATTTAAAGATGCATTAAAAGCAACAGACCAGAGGGTTTCTTTTACCCTTACATATAAAAGATAAATCATTCAGAATATATAGTATTAAATAAAATTACATTAAATGGCTTATAGAATTTTACTAAGGAGAGATTCATCAGAAAATTGGTCTACCAGTAACACAGTACTTATGGCAGGAGAGCCTGGATATGTAACAGATACTGGCAAATTAAAAATAGGTGATGGGACATCAACCTGGGCGGATCTTAGTTATTATCCAAATTTAGGATACATCGAGAATAGCCTTATACCTGCAACCGGTGGTGTTTATGATATAGGAGCTAGTGGAGGATATGAATGGAGAGATCTTTATCTTAGTGGAAATACAATATATCTTGGGGATTCCACGATATCTGCAGTAGGATCATTAGTAGCCATTGATTCTATTTTATTAGGTGGACCTACTGGGTCTGGCGGTGTTGTATTATCAGCAACTGGGGGCCAATTTAAAATAAACGGAAGTACTGCAGTAGGACCAACGGGGGCAACCGGATATGGACCCACAGGGGCAACTGGACCTGTTGGTGCAACTGGACCTGTTGGTGCAACTGGACCTGTTGGTGCAACAGGAGGAACTGGACCTACAGGAGGAACTGGACCTACAGGATCTAACGGGGCTACAGGACCTACAGGGGGAACAGGAGGAACTGGACCTACAGGATCTAACGGGGCTACAGGACCTACAGGGGGAACAGGAGAGACTGGACCTACAGGATCTAACGGGGTAACTGGTGCTTCTGGAACTGTTTCCAACATTCCACCAGGATCTAGTGGGTCTACCGGTGCGACTGGACAGTTGGCTCTAGATTCAGATTACCTCTATGTCTGCATCGGAACTAATACATGGAAGAGAACTACACTTACCTCTTGGTAAAATAGCCAAATAAAAATAATAAAAACCGGGGAATATCCGGTTATTCTGTACATGCTCGTATTCTCTAAAATAGGTTAAAGATTTTTATCTTAATTGATTTTTATTTTTTTAACCCGAAATTTAATCGTATTTTTGGATAAAATATAATAACAAATAATATATGGCTTTCGAAGACGAGTACGATGATAATTTAAACGATCCTACCTATAAAAAGGGAAGTAGCAAAACTCCGGCTCTTGATCAATATTCAAGAGACTTAACAGAGATGGCTATAAAGGGAGAACTCGATCCTATTATAGGTAGAGATGAAGAGATAGAAAGGGTTTCGCAAGTTCTTTCAAGAAGGAAAAAGAATAATCCGGTTTTAATTGGTGATCCCGGTGTAGGTAAATCTGCTATTGCAGAAGGACTTGCGCTTAGAATTGTGCAGAGAAAAGTTTCCAGAGGATTACTTAACAAAAGGGTACTTAGCTTAGATCTAGGATCTGTTGTTGCAGGTACTAAATATCGTGGACAATTTGAAGAAAGGATAAGAGCAATTTTAGAAGAGCTTAGAGGTAATAAAAACGTAATCGTATTTATTGATGAGATTCACACTATGGTTGGAGCTGGGGGAGCATCAGGATCATTAGATGCTGCTAATATGTTTAAGCCTGCTTTATCAAGAGGTGAGATACAATGTATCGGAGCAACAACGATAAATGAATATCGACAAAACATTGAGAAGGACGGAGCATTAGAAAGAAGATTTCAAAAAGTTCAGGTAGATGCACCAGATTTAGAAACAACGCTATTAATTCTAAATAACGTTAAACAAAAGTACGAAGAGCATCATAACGTAACTTACACTGACGATGCAATTGTTAATTGCGCTAAATTAACAGAAAGATATATCACTGATCGTAACTTCCCGGATAAAGCATTAGATGCTATGGACGAGGCAGGAAGTAGAACCCAATTAACCGATGTTAAGGTTCCAGAGGTTATTAAGACATTAGAGAAAAATCTGGAGACTGTTCAAGCGGATAAGAAAAAATCAGTGGCTAAACAAGATTACGAGGCTGCTGCTAAATATAGGGACCAGGAGAGAAAAATCAAAATATCATTAGATATTGAGGTTAAAGACTGGGAGAAAAAAATGAAGGAGAGAAAGAAAGTCGTAGATGGCGAAAGGGTAGCAGAGGTTGTTTCGATGATGTCAGGTATTCCTCTTAAAAAAGTAACCCAATTAGAAAACGAAAAACTTATTAGTCTTGAACCAGATCTTAAGGCTAAAGTAATTGGGCAGGATCACGCAATAGAAAAAATTGCTAAAGCTATCAGAAGGAATAGAATGGGGCTAAAAGATCCAAATAAACCAATTGGATCATTTATCTTTATTGGACCAACTGGTGTCGGTAAAACACAACTAGCTAAAGAACTTGCCAGCATTATGTTCGGTGATCCCGACGCTCTTATTAGAGTTGATATGAGCGAATATATGGAGAAATTTGAAGCAACTAAATTAATTGGTGCTCCCCCAGGATATATTGGACACGAAGATGGTGGGCAACTAACAGAGAAAGTTAGAAGGAAACCTTATTCTATAGTACTATTTGATGAAATTGAAAAAGCACATCCAGACATATTTAACACCATGTTACAGATATTAGATGAGGGATCTATTACAGATGGAATGGGTAGAAAGATTAATTTTAAAAACACGCTAATAATTTTAACATCCAATGTGGGTCAAAGAAATCTTCAGGACTACAGCGGAGGCATGGGATTCACCACTAAATCTAAACAGGATAAAGCAGAGACTGAAAATGAGATTCTGTTAAAGAAAGAATTACAAAAAACATTCTCCCCTGAGTTTATAAACAGATTAGATGACATAGTTTACTTTAAAGCATTAGAAAAGGAAGACGTTATTAACATCCTCGATGTTGAGATAAGCAAGATTATGCCTAGATTAGAAAGTCTTGGATACAAGGTAAAGGTTGCCCAGGATCTAAAAGAAAAGATAGCAGAAAATGGATTTGATCCCAAGTTTGGGGCAAGACCTATTAAGAGAATGCTCCAAAAATACGTAGAAGACACTTTAGCTGATCTTATGGTACAAGGTAAGATTGAGGAGGGGAGTACAGTTACGCTTTCTTATGATTCAGTAAAAGAAGCAGATATGCAGATTCCAGTAAAGGTTAAGATAACTGCAAAAAAGAAACCAAACCAGAATGATCCAGATAAACATTAACGGTAAAATAAGTATTGATGCTGCTCTCAAAAAATATAAATACAAATACACCAAATTACAAATAGTAAAGGAGCTTAAAGAGAGAAAAAATTTTAAAAAGAAAAGTGTATCCAGAAGGGATGAGATAGAAAAAGCTAAATACATACAATCTAAAAAAGATCAAGAAAGGGACCAATAGGTCCTTTTTTTATTTATTTCAAATACCCTAGTTCTTTAGATATTACTGTTATACAGCAAAATAAGGAATCTACGTAATTTCAAGTTTTTGATGTTTTTAATTGGTTTGATTATATACATTATACATTTCAAATGAAATCAAAAATGGAGTCTAAAAAAGAATTTAAAGCTCAGGTACAAGACAGGAAAATCTTCGAAGTAATGAATGAAAATAATTATTTAAAGGCTAAGATAGCATTTTCCTTAGGAGCGCTAGAAGGTATAAGTTATCTTCTAAAAAATGATGATCCCCTATCGATGGATCAAAATAGAGAACATTTAAAGAATACTGTAAATAGGGTTCTTAACGATCTTAGAAAATCTGATGATTAAATAACACGAATTAGCTTTATCCTAGAATTTTTATATCCTTCTAGATTTTTAGCTAAAGCTAGGTTATCCTCATTATCATCAAAGAATATCAAATTGATATAGCCATCATCAATTAGGCTCTTGATAGCTTTCTGCTTTCTCTCAGCTATATTTCCTTGCAAATTTGATCCTGGATCATTTATGGCTATAACCAAATCCGGATGAATATCTATACCATTTTCAAGAAAGAACTCCCTAACTATATTCGAAGAACTTCTTGCAGTAACTATAGAAACAGGAATTCCTTTCTTATAATAATATCTCAATTTAGAAAATATAGAATGAATAAGCTTTCCTTGCCTAAGAATATCAGGATCCTCGAAATCATCAAAATTAAATATATGTCCCGATTTTTTCTTAAACGAATTAAAGTCGTTAGGTGTTAGCTCTGCTATTACTTTTTTTGTTCTGCCGCTTATTATCTTGATTTTTGCATCAGTTTTTACCAAGGTGTCATCGAGGTCAAATATGACCAGCCGATTCTTCTTTATGTCCTTTAGCTTAAACACTACCTATAATTTAACCCTGATCAATTTTGTTTTTCTTGAAAGATCGTCCGTTGATACCTTTTCGTAGATCAAGCTAGATATGCCATCATTTGATATCATAGTTTCTGGCGAATCTGAATTCTGAAATTCATAGAGTCGTGTTAGATTCTGGTTGTATTCGAATCTCTCTATGTTTCTCTCATGATTCAAAGACCTGTATCTACATGGTTTTCTATACGTGTCAACATCCCTTATCATGCACCGGTGAATCACGTCATCGTCTTCCGCTCCCCATCCCCAATACTCATTAGAGTACCCATTAATGTTAACAAAGCTTTCCTTGTCGAATAGGGTAACCCCACCAAAATAACCATCATAGGGTAATCCCCAATTAAATTGTTCAACCTCAGATGAAAGGTGTGTTGGTCCATCAGGAAAAGAATAATCCGAATCAACAGGAAGCATATCAACATCATGGAAAGCAAAGTAGTCATAGCTCATAGCTTCTTTAAATCCTATATTTAGTAACTTAGCACGATTGAATGGTTTATCGTCATGCTGTTCTATTATAAATATATCAAATGGAATTTTCTCCTTGGCTAAAGATTTTTCCATATAAGGAATGAACACCTTTAGATGTTCAGCTCTATTTCTGTAGGGTACTATTACTGCTAATTTTTCCATTAATTAAATTCTTTTCTTATTTTATCGATATTATAGTATTTGGTTCCGCCCTGAAACTTAAAGGTGTATTTTGGATAAAATGAAATAAGAATAATAGAGTAATAATGATATCATTTCAACAAATAGGTTATATGGGGAGGCTAGGAAACCAGATGTTTCAATTTGCCTCAACCCTAGGAATTGCCAATAGATTAAATACTATTGCAAGATTTCCTATAGAGAATTGCCTTAATTATCAAGAGTCTGGTCCTTTCGATCCTAAGATCGGACGATGCATGCCGGTTAAATGTGATCTTACTGATTGCTTTGATATCAGTCCAGAATACTTCATTCCACAAAGACACATAAATCAAGGGTATTATTACAGCGAGAATGAATTTGGATATAATACAGGAGTGGAAAGCCTTTATGATGATTGCTCATTAAACGGGTACTTCCAGACTGAAAAATACTTTGATGAATTCAGTGATTCTATACTCTCACAGTTCACATTTAAAAGCCCATATAAGGACTCTGCCGAGTCTTATATACAAACAATAAGGAAAGAGAATAAAGATGCTGTAATAGCTTCTATACACGTTAGAAGAGGAGATTATGTCATGTTCCCAGATCATCACCCGCCATGTTCTTTTAATTATTATAACAATGCAATCGAAGAGCTTAGAATACTAAACGAGAATATCATATATGTGATATTCTCAGATGACGTTGAATGGTGTAAAACAGAGTTTAATGATCCGAATTATATAATTAGCAATCTAGAAAATCCATATACTGAAATGTGTGCGATGTCTTTATGCGATCATAATATAATTGCAAACAGCTCATTTAGCTGGTGGGGTGCTTGGTTAAATGTAAACCCGGATAAAATTGTAATTGCACCCTCTAGATGGTTCGGAGATTTAATACAGAATGATACATCAGATATCTACTGTAAAAATTGGAAAACGATATAAATGAACGTAGTTATACCAATAGGCGGAATGGGACAGAGGTTTAAGGAAGACGGATACGTTACTCCGAAACCGTTAATAAATGTATTAGGCGAACCTATGATATGTCGTCTAATAGAAGGACTTAATACAGAATTAAATGATGTGGTTCATATCATATACAGTCCCGAGCTAAATTCTTATAATTTTGAGGATTTAATAAGATTCAAATTTCCTAAATTAAATATAAATTTCATATGTCTCGAAGGAATAACAAGGGGTGCTTCTGAAACTATATTATTCGGATTGAACCAAATGGATTCTGAGCTTGAAGAAAGCTTTATAATACTTGATTGCGACACATTTTATAGCGACGATATATTAGGAAAGTATAGAAATTGTAAAAACAAGAATACTATATTCTATTTCAAAGATACCTACGATCTTCCCCTATTTTCTTATATAAAAATAGATGAGGATCGTAGGGTTACTGAAATAAAAGAGAAAGTAAAAATATCAGATAATGCAAACACCGGGGCTTATGGATTTAAGAGCGGTGTTCAATTAAAGGAATATTGTAAAAAAATATCTACACTTAAAAGTGAGCTATATACTTCATTCGTCTATGAATCAATGATAAACGACGGCATAGAAATAAATTCAGAGATAATCGAAAATTTCAATTGCGTAGGAACCCCATTACAATTAAAAATATATTGCGAATCAAACAAAAGCGACAAGATAAAAAAGTTCTGTTTTGATTTGGACAATACTCTGGTATCATACCCAAAAGTTAGCGGTGATTATTCAACTGTTGAACCAATTAAGAAAAATATAGAATACCTAAGATTTTTAAAAGAATCCGGGCATTATATAATAGTATACACAGCAAGAAGAATGAAAACACATAAGGGTAATGTTGGTTCAGTAATAGCAGATATTGGTAAGGTTACGATCGAAACACTTTCAAAATTTAATATACCCCATGACGAATTAATATTCGGTAAGCCCCATGCAGATTTTTATATAGATGATCTGGGTGTAAATTGTTTTAACCAAATTGACAAGATATTAGGATTCATAGATACCAAAATTGAACCAAGGGATTTTAATACTGTCGAATATAGGGGAAACTCAGTAATTAAGAATACCAACAATAACGGAGAGGTTTATTGGTACAATAATGCTCCCCCCGATATAAAAAAATTCTTTCCCAGTATCATATCAGCATTAGGCAACACCATAGAGATGGAAAAAATAAGGGGTATTAATTACTCGTATCTCTACACCAACGGGGCATTAAGAGAAATTGATATAGATCTATTAATATCTACGTTGAGGATATTACATACGTCTGTTCTGGATCCAAACGACGGTACAGATTACCATAAAAACTACGGGCACAAAATAAAAGAAAGGTATTTGTCTAATATAGAAGTATATGAAAAAATAAAGGATTCAAATAATATATTTTTACTAATAATGGAAAGAATAGAAAAATATAGGGATTCTGTTAAAATCAAAATCGGAGTTATACACGGGGATCCGGTTTTTACTAATGTATTTTTAACCGAGAACGGGATAAAGTTTATAGATCCCAGAGGTAAAATAGGAGATAGTAATACTATTTTTGGTGACGTCTATTACGATTTTGCAAAGGTTTATCAATCAATATTGGGTTATGACTTTATACTAAACGATGCAGATTTTAGCTTTGATTATATGGAAAAAATAAGAAATAAATTTGAGTCAAATTTTAATAAAGATGAAATGTCAGCAATTAAAATAATAACTGCTAGTCTTTTCTTTACTCTAATTCCCCTACATAATTTTTCCGGGGATAAGTTTAACCGATATATAAAAATAATAAAATCATTGCTTTAGATATGAAAATAGCTATATGCTTCTCAGGGCAACCCAGATTTATAGAAGAATGCTACAGTGGGATAAAATCTAATATAATAGACGCAAACAGTGAACATGATATAGATATATTTGTTCATACCTGGTTCTCGCCCGAGATAACAGGAAAAGTCTTATATCATAACTTATTCTCATCATTCTCAGGCGATGCCAAAATCACAGAAGATTCGATAGAAAAAATATCAGAACTATATAAGCCTGTTAGGTTACTGGTAGAAGAGCCAAGAACATTTAAGACATCTGTTAATTATGATGGCGCATTCAATACACAGATTCGGGTATGTGAAGAAATGTCAATGGATAAGGATGATTTTATAGCAATGAGATTGAACAGCATATATTCATCTCTATATTCGATAATGAGATCAAACCTGCTAAAAAAAGAAAACGAATTAAGCAATGGCTTTTCCTACGATATAGTTTTAAAATTAAGATTTGACAATATAATAGAATCACCGATAAATCTATCCAACTACGATTCAAATTTTTTATATCACCAAGAAATGAATAATGCAGAATTTGAAATAGCTGATTGGATAAATTTTTCAAATAGTAAAAATATGGACTCATATTCATCGGTTTTTCTTACGATAGAAAATTTAGCAAATCTATGTAATGAAAAGTATGGTAGATTTAGCGCAGAATCTTTACTAAGAGAAGCCTGCATAAGAGATAATATACAAACAAAAGCAATACCACTAAATACCGGACTCCCTAGGTGGGGTAAAATTTAAAAATCAAATAATGAGAAATATAGCAGTAACATTTGCAGGGAGAAAAATGTTTATGGAAATACTTTTTCCATACATAAAAAAATACAAAAAGCATATAGACGAATACCACATTTATGCAGCAACCAATAATCAAGAGGATCTAGAGTATATCGAAAACTTTGCAAGGGAAAACGACTTCGTTAAAGTTTTTAGAGCTGATGAAGGAAAGGATCCTGTATATCTATGGAATGAATGCTATAAAAATAGCCAGGACGATGATGCGATTTATATTAAACTTGATGACGATATAGTTTTTATAGACGAGAATTTATTTACAGATTTTACTGAATTCAGAAAGAATAATCCGCAATATCCAATAATATATCCATTAATAGTAAATAATACATACATAAGCTGGATATTACAAGATAAGATGGGGCTTGAATTCTCAGGTACCAGTGATTTTGATAATAGATGGAATAGCGTAGTTGATCTAATCAGGGAACATCTTAAATATAACAGTATACCAGATAGAATAACCGATGTCATAACTGAAGAATTTATACTTTGTCCTGTAGGATGGGGTAATGTAGAATTTGCAAAATCTGTTCATAATAAATTTCTTGATCTGCTAGAAGATAAAAGAGAGAATGAATTTAAAATATCAAAGGATCATTCAACGGGATTAGTTTTATCTAACAATCCTCCAGCATCTATAAATTGCTGCTCCTGGTTGGGCTCAGGCATGAAAAACTACACAAAAAGTTTTGGCGATGTTTGGCAAGATGAGATATGGCTATCTGTCTACCTGCCGATTCTAACAGGACAACCTAATTACGTATATTTTAATTCTATAGTATCGCACTATTCCTATTATAAACAAATGCAAGGGGGTATACTAGAAAGCGATATATTGGAAAGATATAAAAAAATTAAATAAAAAAACATAAATGCAAGATACAAGAAAAGAATTAGATTTTGGGGTATTTTATACATGCTTTACTGAATATGAATCCGTTGAATATTCATTAGATATATTATATGGCATCTATCCGGATATTCCAGTTTATCTTATATCAGATGGGGGTAGTGATTATTCAGAACTTGGTAAAAAATTTAAAAATGGAAAATTTCTACTCGAACATGATTCAAGAGGAATGGTACCAAAGATAAATGAAAAAAATTGGACGGAACCGGGAATGCAGAAAATAATGGTCGATTCAATATTTACATTTTTGGACAGAGTAAAAAGATCAATAGAAAACAATAAAAAACCATACCTACTAATAATGGAACCAGATGTTCTTGTTAGAGGCAAGCTTACAATAAAGAATGGAACGCATCTTCTCGGATCGAGAGTTAATTTCTACCATTGGGCAAAGGACGAGGTAAATAAGGTTTTAGAAAAAATCCCTGGGTCAGTAAGGGTTAGTCACTATGGGGCAACCCCAGCAATATTTGATGTTAATTCATTTATGAGAGTCCATAATTTCTTTAAAACTAATCCCTCATACATAGAGGATTTTTGCAGAATAGATCCTAATTTCTCAAATTATGACATATTACTAACCGTTTTATTTGCAGCATTGGGATATGATGAGATTGATAACGAGGAATTAACCGAATGTTTAAGAACCCCAGATTGGGAAAATTCAGGGCATCCTCTTCTTCACCAATTTAGAATATATTACCCAAAAAAAAATTATAGCGGCAGACATGCTATAGAAAAATAAGATATAGGCATTGTGAAAAAATTAACGGTATTAAATATAAAATTCAAACCACAATAGTACTAGGAAACAATTCAAAAACAACAAACTATAATATAAAAATCTTTTCACGAATGAAAGAAAAAATAGGATTTATTGGATTAGGTAAATTAGGTCTTCCCGTTGCAATGGCGATTAGCTCTAAAGGGCATTATGTTTGCGGATATGATACTAATCTTGATGTTAAGGATTATATCAAGAATAAAAAAATTCCGTATCAGGAGATAGGAATGGATAAACTATTTGAAGACTTTACCGTTAATTTCGCTGACACTGAGTCGGTTATTAAAAATTCGGACATCATTTTTGTTCCTGTGCAAACCCCGCATGATCCACTATACGAGGGAACTACCAGAATTCCTGAAACAAGAGTGGACTTTAACTACAATTCCCTAGTTTCTGCAATATCTAAAATCTCCCAGATAGTCGACGAGAACGGGGAAGATAAAATTGTTGTTATAATTTCAACAGTTCTTCCTGGAACTATAGAAAAATACATAAAGCCTATTCTTTCGGACAGGATAAAGCTCTGCTATAATCCATTTTTCATAGCAATGGGAACAACCATTAACGACTTCTTGAATCCGGAGTTTATCCTTCTGGGTGTTGATGATGAAGGAGCAGCAGAGAGAGTTGTTAATTTTTATACTACAATTCACAATAAAAGAGTATTTAAAACTTCTGTTAAAAACGCAGAGCTAATTAAAGTTGCTTATAATACATTCATCGGAATGAAGATAGTCTATGCAAACACCATGATGGAAATTTGTCATAAAACAGATTGCGATGTAGATCAAATTATCGATGCAATATCCCTGGCAGATCAAAGGCTGATTTCTTCTAAGTATTTAAGAGGCGGAATGGGAGACGGCGGGGGATGCCATCCTAGAGATAATATTGCAATGTCTTGGCTTTCCCGGGAATTGGATTTAAGTCACGATTTCTTTAACGATTTGATGATAGCAAGGGAAGACCAAACTGAGTGGCTTGCAAACGAATGCTTAAAGCACGATAGAAAAATCTATATCTTAGGAAAATCTTTTAAGCCTGAAACCAATATAACTACAGGAAGTCCTTCAATCCTTCTCTATAACATCTTAATGGAAAAAGGTGCTGACGTAGAGATATTAGATCCTCACATAGACGGGGAAGAATATTTTTCAAGTAGATTTTTGACTGCCGAAAAAAATTCTTTATTCTTTATCGGAGCTCAGCATGATGCTTTCCAAAATCTAGAATTTCCAACCGGGTCTATCGTGATTGATCCTTTTAGATACATGCCGGATATAGAAGGATCTACTCTGATTAAAATCGGAAACAATGCATAAAATATCAAGATGGATTCTTGATTATGCAAAGAAGAATAAATTAAAATCCCTCGTAGTAGGGGTATCTGGTGGAATTGATTCCGCTGTTGTTTCTACCCTTTGTTGTCAGACCGGTCTAGAAACTTATATTATTTCTATGCCGATCCACCAGAAAAAAGATCAGCTGGATAGAGCAATATCTCACTGTAAATGGCTAGAAGACAACTATAAAAATACTACTTTCATAGAAATAGATCTTACTGACATCTTTGATAATTTTTCTTCCGTGTTTAAAGAGGAATTTAAAACTAATCTATCATTGGGTAACAGCAGATCCAGACTTAGAATGGTTACACTCTACCAGATTGCAGGATCTAAGGAGGGCATTGTCATAGGAACTGGAAATAAAATTGAAGACTTTGGGGTTGGATTTTTTACTAAATACGGGGACGGAGGGGTTGATATCTCACCTATTGCCGATCTGACTAAAACAGAGGTTAGAAGTTTGGGATCGGAACTCGGAATATCTAATAGCATAATAGAGGCTAATCCAACCGATGGATTATGGGAAGACGATAGATCTGACGAGGATCAACTCGGTGCATCCTACACAGAGCTAGAATGGGCTATGGATTTCAGGGGGAATGATAAAGATCTTTCAGATAGGGAAAGAGTTGTTCTCTCCATTTATAAAAAATTTAACAAGCATAATAAACACAAGATGAAAAAAATACCGGTTTTTAAAAATGAAAAATTATAATCTGGAGGAAATTGCCGAATGGGCAATTGGGGATCATCAATACAATAGAGAAGAAATTCTAAATCTTCCTAATCATTACTTGGTTATAGAAATAAAATTAAATCATCCAGCCGTCATAAAATGTGAAAGATTACATGATGGCCAAATGGAGCAAAGACAATTTTCAATTTTTCGAATAATAGAAATAATATGTTCTAAGCATCAAATTCCGGATCTTGTCTTTGGGTACTGTGGGCAAGATAAATCACCAGATATCAATGGTCCATTTTTTACCCATTCAAGAATTAAGGGAAGCAGGGGGAGAAACATATTAGCACCATGCTTTACCTTTTATGGATATCCAGAAAGGTACCCAGAAATAATAAAGGAGTATACACAGACATGGGACGAGCTGATAGATCATAATAAAAAAAATAGAATACCCTGGGGCGAAAAAGAAGATAAATGCTTATTTGTTGGTACGATTACCGATCAAAATAATAGAGATATCAATACGAGTATGTCATTGGATTTTGGTCTGGATCTGGAGATTATAAATCAATCAGCAGACTGGGAGGGATTCATGAGCAGAGAATCCCTCTCCAAATATAAATTCTTGCCACATTTTAATGGGCATAATGGAGCTTTTTCTGCTAGACTTATGTATTTATTGGGAACCGAAAGTTTTGTTATGTACAACTATAATTCAGGAGAGCACACAAATTTTTGGGAAGAATGGTGGATGAAGGATGATATATTTATAGATGGTAAACATTATGTAGCGGTAGCTAATAAATATGAATGTGAAGAGAAGTTAAAATTCTACTTCGAGAATCAGGATCTTGCATCAGAGATAGCAACCAATGGATTTTCTTTCTTCGAAGAATTCTTAAGCCCGAAAAATGTAGAGAAATATTGGATTGCTCTTTTGAATTCTTATGCTAAAAAATTAAAATAAAATATGAAAGAATACGAAAAATACATTTGGAAGAATCCTATCAAAAAGGATTTAATAGAATGGGAAGAAAGCTCAGACTCTTTTATATGTGAATTAGATAAGATAGGTCAAAAATATAATTGTGACAAATCTAATACTCAATATATGTCAAGGGAAAATAAAAATGTACCCCATGATTGGCCAGATAATTTTCGATTGAAAGTCCCAGGGCATAATTATTTTGAGGTCTATTCTAATTATTTTTCTCCCCTCCGTTATGAAAAAATAAACATTCTAGAAATAGGAATGGGTAATTACCCATCAAATGGTAATTCGATGAGGATGTGGTTAGAATTTTTTACCGAGGCAAAAATAACTATAATAGATAACAACGAAAGAAATTTCTTTTATGATTTTGAATTTGATCGGGATAGAATCAATACTTATGTAGTTGATCAATCTTCAATTTCGGATCTGAATAGTTTTGTTGATAAGATAGGTAACGAAAAATTTGATTTCATTATAGACGATGGAAGTCACCAAGCAGACCATCAGATTCTTTCTCTTGAGGTTTTATTCCCTACTATTCTTAAAGATAATGGGGTTTATTTTATAGAGGATATACACGATAAAAAATTTGTAGAATATCTCCCTAAAATTTATTCTAACCTAAATGACGGGGAGGTATCTTCAAATTATAGACTAGAGGATCCAAATACTGATCTTGGAATTTCGTGTATAAATATGTATAGAAGTTTAATCTGCATACAAAGAGGGAAAAAAATAACAAGATAATGAGATTTAAAAAAATATTCATAGCAGGAGCTAACGGTATGTTGGGAACTACCTTACAAAAAAATATTGACACAAGTGAATTTCTATTAACGGATCTAGACACTTCAGATAATATTAAATTTTGTGATATTCGGGACATAGGGGAAACAGCAAGAATCATCAAGGAATATAAACCTGATATTATATTCAATTTTGCTGCATTGGTTGATCTTGAATATTGCGAAACAAATAAGGATGATTGTTATTTAACAAATACTATAGCTTCAATCAATCTATTTAATCTATCGCGAGATATGAATATCCCGTATGTTTTCATAAGTACCGCAGGAATTTTTGGAAATGATAAGGAATTCTATACAGAAGATGACCAACCTTACCCATTAAGTGCATACGGGAAAAGTAAATATTACACTGAGCAACTATTACTGAATCAAGAATATGAAAAATATTGGATATTTAGGGCAGGATGGATGATGGGAGGAGGACCTGATAAGGATAAGAAATTCGTAAACAAGATAATGAAAAAGGTAAAGTCAGGTGTTAAAGATCTTTATGTTGTTGATGATAAGCTAGGGGTACCCACATATACAAAGGATTTTGCTACATCGATCATGAAGCATATGGAGGAGGATCTCCCCTATGGATTGTATAACATGGTAAGTCAAGGTGAGGCAAGTCGATATGAAACAGCAATTGAAATTAATAAGCATCTAAAATTAGGATTGACCGTTAATAAGGTAGATAGCAACTATTATAACGAGGAATATTTTGCTCCCCGCCCATATTCTGAGAAATTAATAAATGCTAAATTGAATGAGCTTGACAGGAACTATATGAGAGAATGGAGGGTTTGTTTGCACGAATACCTTGATGAATATTTTAAAAATTAATTATGTATAAAATGTATGATTATCTAATTGTAGGAGCGGGATTATATGGATTGGTAAGTGCTAGAATACTAACGGATTCAGGTAAAAAATGCTTGGTTATAGATAAGCGAAATCATATAGGAGGAAATTGCTATACTGATAATATAGACGGAATAAATGTACATAGATACGGTCCGCATATATTTCACACAGACATACCAGAGGTCTGGGATTTCATAAATAAATATACTACAATAAACCACTTTTCTTGCAGACCTAAACTTAGACATGAGAATGTAATATACTCGTTTCCCATAAATCTACTAACGATGCATCAGGTATACGGAGTACTTACACCAGAAGATGCTAGACTTAAAATAGAAGAGGTAACAAGACCATACAAAGAAATGTATCCAGAACCAAATAATGCTTACGAATATGGTATGCAATTAGTTGGTCCTGAACTATATTCAATATTCTATGATGGTTATCTTAAAAAACAATGGAAAAGAGATCCTAAGGATATACCTGCTGATATTCTAAAAAGACAAATATTCAGATTGAAATTTGAAGACAGCTACTATCATCATCCACACCAGGGAATACCTAATTATACCCTACTATTTAATAATCTGAGCAAGGGAATAGATATTATTACTAATGTTGATTATCTGGGAGATAAGAAAAATTGGGACGATAAGGCTGAAAAAATAATATACACCGGACCTATAGACAGGTATTTCGGTTATAAGTTTGGCCCTCTTGAATATAGATCTCTAATTTTTGAAAACGAAAGATTAGAAATACCTGATTATCAAGGAACTTTCATGATGAGCTATCCCGAATCCAAATATAAATTCACCAGGATAATAGAGCATAAACACTTCGAATTTGGTAATCAAGAATTTACAATTATAACTAGAGAATATCCAGACGATTGGAGTTTAGAAAAAGAACCATATTATCCTGTCAATGATTCTAAAAATCAATTGATATACGATCAATATAAGGATATGATAGATGGCGAGAGTAATATATATTTCGGGGGAAGGATGGGAAGTTATAAGTATATAAACATGGACGAAACCATAAAATTGTCAATGGATTTAGCCAAAGATATACTACAGAATAAATAATAAATTCAGTCATGATCGATGAAAAAGAAATGTTTGATATAATCATATCAAAGCAACTAGCAGATAAAACACCGGTACACGAAAAATCATACATAAGTGATTTATATGATAGGAATTCATATGAATATTCGTTCAAGTTATTTCAGATTATAGAGAATAAACTCTATATTAAATCAAAAGATTTTCCATCATTTGAAGGCAGGTTAGAAGGGGTAAAAGCGCACATTCTAAAAATACTTGATAAGTATAAATTACCAGATATGGAATTTGTATATTTTGACGGGGATGGATTAAATACTAATGATCTTATATTACAGAGTGCGTCATGCAGTGAATCAAATAACGCTATTTTAGTACCCGACTGGTCATTTCAATTCTGGCCAGAAACATATCTATTTGATTATGGAACAGACCTAGATAAAATAATCAAAGCAGCGGAAGAAATAGGAACGGATATAGAGGGGTGGAGAACAAAAACAGATGTTGTTTTCTTGAGAGGGTCGATGAATAATTTATATCGTGAGCAATACCTAAATCGAGGAAATGACGCATTTCTTGATACTAGACATATACCGCATAAATCTTCTCACGTTCCCCCTGGTATACCTAATTTTGATATAAGCAATCCAACAGGAATAAATGGCACAGAGAGAAGCGAAAATTCAAAATATAAATTCTTGCTCCATCTCAATGGAGGTCTAGATACTGATTATAGCAGTGGACTTAGATTCAGATTAGCTTGCTGTTCATTAGTATTCTATGCAACAAATTCTAAACAAAGAGAATGGTGGAACGATCCCGAGTTTTTTAAGGATGGCGAGCATTACATACATGTAACTAGTAAAGACGATCTAAAAAATAAATTTGAATACTACCTATCCAATGAAACCGAAGCACTTAAAATAGCTAAGAATGGATTTGCTTTCATAAAAAAATATTTATCTCCAGAAAACGTAGAACTGTATTACAAAGAACTATTAATAAGATACTCAAATCTTTTAAAATATAAGGTGGAGCTTTCTCCCGGAGCAGTTCATATAGAAACATACAGGAGAAGTTCGGATGATGTGTAATTTCGAAACAAACTAATACTTATCCATATAATTAGTAGCGACATAAATCCTGTTGAATATTATTTCAGGTAAATACTAAAAAGACGTAATAAAAATACTTATGGATTTAGTTATAGGAAATAGCAGCCAATTATTCCAATACTTCAAAGAATATAAAGAGAATATTTCAGGTATATCTTCCAGAAATATAGATTTTAATCCAATTAGGAACAACAACTACGATAATGTTTTTTTAGCATTCGCGGAACAAAGGACCTTTCTGGAGGGGGATGTTGAATTCTTCAATAAAACCAATGTCGAATATACCTTGAATATAATAAATAACATAAAACATAATTCTAAAAAAATTGTGGTGTATCTAACAAGTGAACTCTGGAACCAATATGAAGGAGGCATCGATATATCGATGCCATTCATGCACAATAATACTTCCTATATACAATCAAAAGAGATACTGAAAAAAGAAATAGATATGCTAAGGGAAAGGGAGGGTATAAATATACAGATCATATATCCCTTTAATTTCAATTCACCGTATAGGAAAGAAGGATTTCTATTTTCCAAGATACTTGATGTTATTTTAAATAAAAATAAAATAACAGTCGGTGATCTCGATTTTTATAGGGATGTAATAACACCAAGGATTGTTGTAGATAATAGTTATACAGGGGATAATGACGTTATAGTTGGCTCAGGTGTTCTAGTCAATATGAGGGAATTCTATTCAGATTTACTTGATAATTTCGATATCAATTATAACAAATATATAACTGAAAACAAGGATAATTATATCAATACAAGAGAACCGTATTATCTAAAAACAGAAAATAAATATAAGGATTTACTTACAGATACAATTTATGACATCAAAAAATACATCGGTTCCATTAGTTAAAAATACAATAGATAAGCAAGACATAGAAAGTCTTATTGAATGGCTAAAGACGGAACCTCAGCTAACAAAAGGCCCCATGGTTATGGAATTCGAGAAAAAGTGGTCAGAGTGGCTTGGAAAAAAATATTCGGTTTATGTTAATTCCGGGTCATCAGCTAATTTAGCAGCAGTTTATTCTCTGATACTATCGGGAAAAATAAGAAATAAAAAAATGATAGTTCCTTCAGTTTCGTGGGTTACCACAGTAACCCCAGCTATTCATTTAGGGCTAGAACCAATAATGTGCGAATGCGATCCTGATAATTTAGGATTAAATATAGAGCATCTTAAAAAAATCATAGATGAGGAATCACCAGCATCCATCATATTAGTTCATGTCCTCGGTATACCAAATAGGATGAACGAGATAATGGAATTATGTAAGGATAACGACATACTCCTAATAGAGGATACATGTGAAGCAATAGGATCAACATACGAAAATAAAAAAGTTGGTACATTCGGGGATCTCTCCACATTCTCATTTTACTTCGGGCATCACATATCAACAATAGAGGGAGGGATGATATCGACAGATGATATTGATCTATATCATATATTGCTATCCATAAGATCACATGGATGGGATAGGGATTTACCCAAAGAAAAACAGGATTATTTAAGAGAAAAATACAACATAGGTAACTTTAGATCCCTTTATACTTTCTACTATCCAGGATTTAATCTAAGAGCAACTGACCTCCAGGCATTTATAGGACTTGGGCAATTAGAAAAACTAGATCAAATTGTTGAATCCAGAAATAAAAATTATCTAAGATATCAGAAAGGTATAAAAAATGGGAAATGGAAAATAAAAGAACCAGAAAACTCCTTCGTATCAAACTTTGCGTATCCTTTAATCACTGATAACATAAAAGAACTAGTTGATGCTTTAGAAAAAAATGATATAGCATGTAGGCCTTTAATATGTGGATCTATTAACGAACATCCATTCTGGTATGAAAAATACGAAAAGCAGGATTTACCCATATCAAAAAATGTACATGAAAATGGGCTATATTTACCAAATAATCACCAGATGACCGACGAAGAAATAGATAGAGTGATAGACATAGTTAATAAATATTTATAATATGAGAAATAAAAAACCTAAGATAGTAATATGGGGATATAATCAGGACAACCATACACAATATTATATACACTGGGCATGGCACAGAACGTTTAAGCATCTGGGATATGAAACCTACTGGTTTTCCGACGATGCTCATCCTGCTGATTTTGACTATGGAAATTGTTTATTTATTGCTGAGGGGTACAGGGATAATAATATACCATTAAATCCAACTTCAGTATATTTTGTTAATTTTCTAATAAACCCAGGAAAGTACGTAAATGCTGGGGTTAGAGTTATTGATATAAAATTAAACGTAAGTGAAATAAATGATTGTAATTACAATTATTTATTAGATAAGAAAATAGTATTAAACATAGGAAATTGTGCATATTATGATTCAAATTCATCTGATGAATCACTTTCTGATCAATTTAAAAGAGGAGTTTCCGGATACGAATCACTGTATCTAAGCTGGGCTACACATCTATTACCAGAAGAAATAAATCTAGAGGATTGCTATATACCAAGGGAGGATAAAATATTTTGGACAGGTTCTATCGGTGAAAGTAATAGTAACGAGATTGATTTATTTCGTAGAGCGGTAGGTTCTACTAATATCGAATTTATTCATATAGATCCATGGGTAAATCCGGCTTCCTGGGATGACGTAAAAACATTAACTCAAAGATCGTATATAGCACCGGACTTAAGAGGATCTGCTTTTAGAAGTAACCAAAACGGTAAACCAGACACAGGCGGAAATCATAAACTAATAGGTTATCTACCATGCAGGATATTTAAAAACATTAGCTTTGGTCAGCTTGGAATTACAAACTCCAGGCAAGTGTATGAATTGTTCGACGGTAATATAATATACAATGACAATGAATATGATCTGTATTTTCAGGCCCTACCAGAGCTAAAAAACTATAAAATGATTCAGGATCAGATGAGGTACGTTAAAGAAAATCACACCTACATAGATAGAATCGAATCACTTATGAAGGTATATTATAAGGAGATATAAATAACGGATGAGCACGCTAAGACAATATCATAATGGCGAATTTGAAATAGATAGCAACGATTTTATATTTATAGATAAATTCGAATCTTTATTTAATGTACTACATGACGGGAATAAGATATTAAAATTCTCACCGATCAGGGAAAATACCAAAGATGAGCTTCTAGAGATCTTTGAACTTGCAAAGGGTAGAGATAAAATAACCATTCTTTCGTTAAATCCAGATACCGATATACCATGCATCAAAAAAGAATATTTACTCCAGGACAATATACCATATAGCGAGGAGCTACAAAAAGAATTTGATAATCTTGATATTACCCATTTTCTTGAAAATGATATATTAGAAAAAATACCAGAAAATATACTCATATACTGCCACTCGGTAATAAAGACAAACTCGCATGTAAGAATGATCCCACTCGGAAGAGATTTTAAAGGCAGAGAAGTAATAAACTCGGAGAAATTTATAATGTCTGAAGATAGACATACAATCTGTTATTACAACTGTTCAATACCTCCAGAAACAATACATTGGTATGGAAGAATAAGAGCCTACATATATGATTCAGTAAGATATAAAGATTTTATACATTGCGAGAATATAAATATGGTAGATCTTAGAAATTTTGACAACAATGGATTCTCATCATATTACAATAATCTTGCAAGATCCAAATTTATGATATGTCCAAGAGGATGTGGACTTGATACTTACAGAATGTGGGATTGCCTATATCTGGGGTGTATTCCTATAGTTGTTAAATATGATGGATATAAAGATTTTGAAGATCTACCTATCTTATTCATAGATAAATGGGAGGATTATCTATCTCTCAGCAAAAATTATCTAAATGCAAAGTATGATGAAATACTGGATATAAATTTTAATTATGATAAATTAAAATTCAGCTATTGGGAGAATCTTATAAGGGCATCGACGGCTATTTAATAATTACTAATAAGTGAAACATTACTAATACATTTTATATAATTAAAAGGATGAAATTATGATAACCATTGTTACTTCGCTTTATGATATAGACAGAGAAAATTTAGACGGGAGGTCATGGGATAGTTATCTCGAATGGTTTAAAAAAACATTGGCGATAAACAATCCGATGGTTATTTTCGTTGACAGCAACACAAGAGAATTTGTAGAAACAAACAGGGAAGGAAAGGAGACCTTAATAATAAGCGAGCCAATAGAAAAAGCTCCCTATTACTATCTAAAAAATTCAATGGATTTGATTATACAATCCGATGAATATAGGAGAAAAATAAAGGATAGTGATAGAATAGAATGCAAATCTAGTCTATATAATATCATACAATATTCTAAATTTGGCTGGGTAGAGAGAGCAGCAGATATAAATCAATTCAATACTAATCTCTATTTATGGTTAGATGCAGGGATATCTAGATTTTTTGACTCCTTAGAAATAACAACAGATAATAAATACCCAGGAGATTTATTTCTTGGATCAATAGCGGACATGGATAATGAGGTATTCATTCAGATCTTCATGTCCAGTTACCCAGATCTAGCAAATTCTACATTCTTACCCGAAGAATACCTGACAGATAATAGATCATATGTTGCTGGAGGAATATTCATAGCTAGTAGAGCATCAATAAAAAACATAAAGAAAGAAATTGATAATATACTTTTAAATCTTATGTTAGAAAATGGGTTTATTAATAATGAGCAAATTGCTATGGGATATCTATTAAAGAAAAAACCAGAATTGTTTAGAACATTCCAAAACTATTCAAATAAACATAAAAATTATGAAATACTTAACCTATTGAAAATATGAAAATATCAATCATAGGACCGGGCATTATGCCAATTCCACCAACAGGATGGGGTGCGGTCGAGATTTTAATATGGGACTATTATCAGGAGCTTAAAAAATTAGGCCACGAAGTCCAAATAGTTAACACACAGAATCCCCAACAGATAGTTGATGAGGTAAATTCATTTAATCCCGATTTCGTACATTTACAATACGACGACCTTTACGGAGTTATGGATTATATAGCATGTCCAAATAAAGCTGCGACTTCTCATTTCGGATATCTCGAAGTACCCCACCATTTAAACGGTAATTATCAAAGAATATTCGACGGTTTCGTTCATGGAAATTTTAAAATATTTTGCCTATCCGAGGGTATTAAGCAGGTTTATATTAACGGGGGTGTAGATCCATCAAGATTGGAGGTAACACCTAATGGTGCAAGATCAGACCTATTTAACTACTATGATAGCCCAATATTTCCCGACAGAAGCATATATCTAGCAAAAATAACGGATCGAAAAAAACAGTATCTCTACCAGAATATAGATTCAATATATTTTGCTGGTAATGGAGATGATCATAGATTTGATTATAACAGAAGCAATTATCTGGGTGAATGGCAGAAGGAAACATTATATAACGATTTATCAAAATATTCGAATCTTGTACTCCTAAGTGACGGTGAGGCTCATCCCTTGGTATGCTGTGAAGCTTTAATATGTGGATTAGGCCTAGTGGTAAGTGAATATGCTACAGGAAATTTGGATCTTTCCCTACCTTTTATCGAGGTTATACCAAATGGCAAATTAGATGATATTGAATATATTAAGAGACAAATATCAAAGAATAGACAAATATCAAACCGAATGCGTGATGAAATAAGATCATATGGTCTTAATAATTTTGACTGGAGTAAGCTTATTAGTGAATATGTAAAAAAATTAATAGTAAATACTAAATTATGAAAGTAGGAATAGTAACGATAGCAACAGGAAAATATGACATATTTATTGATGGCCTGGTTGAATCGTGCAATAAATATTTTCTCCCTGGATTGGAGAAAAAATATTTTGTTTTTACAGATTCAGAAAATATAGAATCATCAGAAAATTTAATAAGGGTGGAGCAGCAAAAACTTGGATGGCCATTTGATACAATGATGAGATTCCATATGTTTAATACGATTAAAAAGCAATTAGAGGAGTTTGATTACATTTTCTTTATGAATGCTAATATGAAAGTAGTATCCACAGTAGGAAGATCTATTTTAGAAACACCTAACGGATGTGGTCTAATAGTAACATTGCATCCAGGTTTTTATTTAGAACCCAGGAATGAGTATCCGCTAGAAAGAAACCCTATGTCATCATTTTATTTTCCAGTAGGTAAGGAAAGAAACTATTTTCAAGGATGTTTCAATGGCGGTAAAACTAATGAATTTCTCAGGATGTCAGAAGAACTATCCCGTTTGATTGACTTGGATTTAAGTAGAAATATAATACCGCTATGGCATGATGAGAGTGCTTTAAATTGGTATATGATGGAAAAAAATCCAAAAATATTAGATCCTACGTTTGCGTATCCAGATTGTTTTGTAGGGGATCCAGCAAGGGATAATCATTACGAAATAATAAAAAAATTCGGAGACCCTAAAATACTTCAATTAAACAAGGATGATTTTGGAGGTAAGAAAGAATTGAGGGGAACAATACAAAAACACAATGATTGATTTAAAAAATTGTACACTAATCATACCAATCAAGGTAGAGCATTCCGATCGGTACAGAAATGCTAAAACTGTTTTAGGATTTTTGAATCAGCATCTTGAGACTAATGTATTTATATACGAGATCTGTGAAGATGGGATAAGTAAATTAGATTTTCTAGATAGTCTAAAAAATCTAAAGATTAAACACTGGAAATCAGAAGATGAGGGGATTTTTCATAGAACTAAATATCTAAACATCATGCTTGATGATGTGCAAACACCAGTTGTTGCTAACTATGACATAGACGTAATTATACCGGCCAAATTTTATAAAAAAATTACTTATGACATAACCAATGGGGATAGCGACGTAGTATACCCCTATAGATTCGGTCCAGGAGGTCAAAGAAGAGTTTTAGATAATTTTGATTATCCAAGATTTTATGAGAATGGATTTGATCTAAATCACATAGACGTTATTGGACCTTGGTCTGACTATGATTCTGAATATGGACATTGCATTTTCTTTAATACATGGATCTATAAAAAATATGGTGCAGAGAATGAGAATTTTATTTCATATGGACCTGAAGATAAAGAAAGAGGCGAGAGATTTCAAAAAATGGGATTTAATGTTAATTGGATAAGCGACTGTAAGGTTTATCACTTTGAACACTATAGAGGTTCTGATAGTAGTGAGGCTAACCCAAAAGCAAAGGAAAATTGGGATGTCTTCGAGCAATGCAAAAGAATGGACAAGGATCAGACTATACAATACTACCAAAATCAGGAATACAATAAAAAATATAAGACCATTGGCAAATGGTAGCTAAATAATTTACTAAAACCTTTAAATAATGGAAAAGATATTAGTTACAGGGGGAACAGGATTGGTTGGATCAAGATTTATTGGTGAAGATTACATAAAAATAGGGTCTAATGATCTTAATCTTATGAATCAAAATTCAATAGGGGATTTTCTAAAGAATAAAGAGATAGAAGGGGTCATACACTGTGCAGCTAGAGTTGGAGGGGTAAAGGGTAATATGGAATATCCTGGAGAATTCACCTACGAGAACCTCAAGATGAATACCGGAATCATAGAGGAGGCTAGAAAAGCAGGAATTAAAAAGCTGATTGCATTTTCTTCAACCTGTGTATTTCCTGATAAAGTAGAATATCCACTCACACCAGATAAGATTCATCTTGGCCCACCGCATTCTTCTAATTATGGCTATGCGTATGCTAAAAGAATGGCAGAGATACAGATGCAATCATATAGAGAGCAATATGGTGTTAATTATTTTAGTGTGATCCCCTGTAACATATACGGTCCAGCAGATAATTATAATTTAGAAGATGGACATGTTCTTCCCTCATTAATTCACAAATTTCACTTAGCAGATATCAGCGGATCAGATGTTACCATATGGGGATCTGGAAGCCCCCTTAGGGAATTTGTATTTTCAGAGGACGTAGCTGATCTAACCCGTATCCTTTTTGATAACTATAAAGAGGGAATTCCTGTTATAATATCTTCAGGAAAAGAGATATCAATAAAAGAAGTAGTGGAAATTATAGCAAGTGAATTTAATTTCAGGGGTAAGATAATTTGGGATTTAGATAAACCTGAAGGCCAATTTAGGAAACCAAGTGATAATTCTGTCATAAGATCAATAGCACCAGATTTTGAATTCACCCCTATTGAGGAGGGAATTCAAAAATCAGTAAAATGGTTCAAAGAAAATTATCCAAATATAAGAAAATAATGAAAAGAGCTTTAATAACAGGGATTAATGGACAAGATGGAAGTTACCTTGCAGAATTTCTGATCAATAAGGGTTACAATGTATTCGGAACAATCAAAAGAAATTCAGTATCAGAAAATCAAACATCCAGGCTAGATTCTGTTTACGAAAAAATAAAAGGCAACCTTATTTATGCAGACCTTTTAGATGTCCCGTCTCTTTTGCATGCTTTAAATATCTCTAACCCGCATGAGGTTTATAACTTAGCTGCTCAGTCGCATGTTAGAATATCTTTTGACCAACCAGTTTATACTGCACAAGCAACAGGCATAGGAACACTAAATTTACTGGAAGCTGTAAGAGTGTTTAATAAGGACATTAAGATCTACCAGGCATCATCTTCGGAAATGTTTGGAAATTCTATCGATGATGATAGGTACCAGAGAGAAACGACCCCAATGAATCCGGTATCACCTTATGGGTGTGCTAAAGTATTCTCTTACAACATCTGCAGAAACTATAGAAATTCATACGGAATGTTTATAAGTAACGGTATTCTATTCAACCACGAATCACCACGCAGAGGTACAAACTTTGTCACTAATAAGGTAGTAAAGGCTGCAGTAGAGATTAAGCTAGGTATGGCAGAAAAACTCAGCCTAGGTAATCTAAACGCTACTAGAGATTGGGGACACGCTAAAGATTATGTCAAAGCTATGTGGATGATTCTTCAAGAAGGTGAACCTGATGACTATGTTTGTTCAACCGGAACATCACATTCCGTTTTGGAGCTTGTAGAATACGTGTTCGGTAAGCTTGACCTTGATTGGAAAGATTATGTCGTTCAGGACCAAAAGTTTATGAGGCCAGAGGAGCTAGACGATCTTAAAGGTGATTCGTTTAAGCTAAGGCATAAAACAGGATGGGAACCAGAATACACATTTGAAACTATGCTAGATGAGATGATCCAATACTGGATGGACAAGTATTGCTAAGACAGTTTAAACCCATTAATAGAATTCCGTCCAAAAGGCGGAATTTTTTTGTGATATATAGAATACAAAAAAAATTAAACAACATGTCAACAAATAGAGTATTAGACTACAGAAGCTATCATAAACTAAATGAAGCTGATGAAGCAGGATCAACAAGCGCGGCAGATCAGATGATAGATCTTTTCATGCAGGCTTATGGCGCTTTAGTAACAAAAATCGGAGATTATAAAGATGCAGGTAAAGATCTTACCGCAGTAGCTGATTCTGATAATAAAGGACAAGGAATGCTAGACGCAATAAATAAAATTGCAGGTAAGGTTGATCCTAAATATAAAGAAGCTGCTACATCAATGGTAGTTGCGGGTAAAAAACTTAAAGACGCATACGACACGCTATTAAAAAGCGACGAGAAAGCTGCAGATAAGATTAAAGACACTATTTACAAAAAGACAATAGCTTACATCTCTCAATTAGGTCAAACTGCAAAAGAAGCTCCTAAAGTTGAAGCACAAGAGGATAAAGATAATAATGGATTAGTGCACGGAGAACAAGGGCATTTACACATTTTTGAAAAAAATACTTTTACTGACGAGAGAGAAGAAATAGTAAAGAAGATTACGCCAATCTATTCTCAAGTTGTTTATTTGGCTAAAAACTCGCCCGTTGAAAGTTTAAAAAGCGAATGTATTAAAATAGCTAGAGAATTAAAAGGCTACTATGATTTACTTTCTAATGAGGGTGAATGGGAAAGCATGAAGAGGAGGGAAAGAAAAGATAAATTAGAAGAGATCTTAGGTAAAGTTAACGAAGTGCCTGCTAGGATGAATGAAATTCAAGGTAAAGCGTTAGTTAAATTAGGAATCGACGGTAAGGTAAAAGCAGCGGTCGAAAGCGCAATGGATCTTATAAATAAGGCAATTGAAATTTTAAACAAGCAGGAAGAGGTTGTTATTGCAAAAGATGCAGGCGAGGGTGAAGAAGATAAAGAAGAAGATAAAGAAGAAGAAGATAAAGAAGAGAAATCATACGAGGAAGTAAAATCAGGTAATGTAGATAAGGATAACCTAAGTAAAAAAGGTAAAAATTTCGAAACTATAAAAACATACCAAGAAAAATTAAACACATTACTTGGTGATAAAGAAAAGATAAAAGCTGATGGACTTTATGGTAAAGGTACGGAAGCAGCAATAAAATCTATAGCTTCTAGATTCGAGGCTTTAGTACCGGATCTTAAAGGATTAGATGGTAAATCAATGACCCCAGAATTTCTTAAATTTATAGAAAAATACGAAGAGAATAAAGATAAGGTAGCTGATCTTTTCAAATAATCAAATAAAATGGGATTATTCAAAATCCATAGCTTCTCTAGCTATAGCTTATTAGAAAGCAAAATAAGGATGGGCTTATCTGTTAATGAGGATGAGACCGAAGATCTTGCGGATGATATAAAAGAACCAGCTTCTAAAAAAGAAACTGATAAAAAAACATCGGTGTCTGATAAGTATAAGATTAATATGAATCTTAATGTTAGCAATAAATCTAATAAATCTTCTTATTCTGCTTATGTAACACTATTTATTGAGGCACTTAACTCATTAGACGGCATGGCAAGTTTGGGCGGTGCGGTAGATCCAGATGCTCCGGCTATAAAAAACTATAAAAACGATAGGTACGATATTGCTACCAGTGTTGATAAAAGTGCAGCAGGACTTAAAAATGCATGGAATAAGATTTATCAATTAGCAGGATCTTGGCCTCCATCTGGTGCAGGGATTACTGGGATAATACAGAAGAATATTAAATCTAATGATGTTTACAAGAAATATTTTGAAGAGAAGAAAGCTCTAGACGCTGAGCTAAACGGCACTCCTAAATTAAAACAAGAGGAGTACGATAAGCAGCTAGCAGAGATGAAGAAGAAATATTCTGACATGATAGATCCCAAGCAGCTTATGACTTTAGGTAAGATTAATAATGCAATAGGATTATATAGGAGTGCAATAGATCAATTCGGAAAAGGTGCTGATGTTGAACTAGGATTTGTTGAAAAAAGAGAGGGTGGAATAAAAGGGGAGGATCTAGCTAAGGTCGAAGAATTACAGAAACAACTAGAAGATGGAAAAACATCTAAAGAAGATAAGATAAGAATTGCAGAGAAACTTAAAAAAGATTTTCCTGCTTATTTCGGAAGCGTAAAAATCGAAGATATACTAGGTGGTGCAATAGATCAAATTAAATCAGGCTTAGCTGAAGCACCTGAAAATTTCTATGAGGAGCTATCTGATGCTATTTCTAGTATAGTATTATCTAAAAAAGCAGACGACAAAAAAGAGGAATCAGAGCATTGGTTAGAAAATAACGATAGAATACTAGAAGATTTTGGTGGGTTTTTAGATGATAAAAAAGCTTTCATAAGCGGAGTAGGAAGAGGCATAGTAGATGGATTTAAGGGTGGAGCAAAAAATCAATCAGCAAAATCAGGAGATGATAAAGCATCTTTATTATATGCTGCAGATGTATTAAAGGGTAGTTTAGTTGGATTAGCTAGTGAGATTGATAATGTAGTAGCTTTTAAGAAAAACGTTCATGGATTGAGTAACGATTCTTCTACTGATAGTGAAAGCGACAAAGTAACAAGAAAAGCGTCTGATTTAACTGCTGATGAAGCTAAATCTGAAGCTTCTGAAATGATATCATTTGTACAGGATTCTTTTAAATATGTTGTTAGCGTTCCTAAAGAGCTAGAATCAAGCAGTGTTAGCTTATCATCTATTAAGACAAAATTAGATGATATATCAAAGCAAATCGCTATAATAGGAAGAAAGGGCGGAATTTTAGAGAAGTGGAAAAACGACGTACTCGGAGAGAGTAGAGAAAGAATTGCTTCCATAGCTTACCTAGAAAAAGGAAGAGAATTAATGCAAAAAGCAGCTGCAAAAGCTTCTGAGGTTACCAATCAACAAGCTATAGAAAAAAGATATAGAGATAGAGATGCTGATGTGGTAATTAATAAAGCAGTAGATATGTTTAAAGGAGGTTCAGGAACAGAAGAAGTTAAGCCATCTAAGATTAAAAGAAAAAGCGACGTTCAGGTATTTTCTAAAGACGGAAAGGACCTTGATAAGGAGGTAGTAAAATCATTTCAACAAAGATTAATAGATCTAGGTCATTTACCCACAGGTAATCTTAATGGTGAATTTGACGAGGAAACTAAGAATGCCTCTAAATTAGCGATGACTTATATCGGTTCATTATCAGGTAAAGTATATGCAGATAACGATGAAGCATTCGAGGATTTTCAAAGAGATCTTGGATTTTATAGCGATAACAAGGACGAGATCAAGAAAAAAATGGGATTATAAAAATATTTTCCTAAAAATCGGAACATTTCTGCAAACCATTGCTAAAATCAATATCATATTGGCCCAGGGGTTAATATAATCTTAGAGTACTTAAGAGCCCTTTCTTTAAAAACTAGTCTTTAATAGGTCCCAGTTTTTATAATCTCAGAAACTTAATAGGTAATTAGCAGTATAATTTATAAATACTTAAATATAAATTATGGCTAAGACAACAGAAAAAAGCTCACCTGGTACCTTTTCATTCGCAGCTCTAGATAAGGAGCTTTCTAAAATTGCCGGATTCGAAACAGGATCTATTCTTTCCTCAAATACATTCAGTGAAGTAGACGAATGGATACCCACGGGTAATTACCTACTTAATGCACAGATCTCAGGAACATTATTTGGCGGAGTACCAAACTCAAGATCATTTGGAGTTATGGGAGATCCCGGTACAGGTAAATCATTCTTCTGTTTAAACGTGGTTAGGGAAGCTCAGAAAATCGGATACGATGTTATCTATTGTGACACTGAAGGTGCGATCGATAAATCTGGAGCTTTAAAATTTGGTATCGACGCAGATAAGTTAAGGTATCAGCCTATTCAAACAGTTTCGCAATTTCAAACATTTGCATCTAATGTTATTGATGCGGTTAAGAAAGCTAAAGCAGCTGGGCAAAAGCCTAAAGTTCTTTTAGTACTGGATTCATTAGGTATGCTAAGTACAGATAAAGAGCTAGCTGATGCAATGAAAGGTCATAATGCAGCAGATATGGGTGCTAAAGCTAAAGAACTTAGAAAACTATTTAGAGTTATCACGTTAGATTTAACTGCGGCTAAGATTCCTTTGATTTGTACAAACCACGTTTATGCAGGCGGAGGATATATGCCAACAAAAGAATCATCTGGTGGCGACGGACCTATCTTTGCTATGTCTGTTGTTTCTTTCCTTTCTAAAGCTCAGCTAAAAGACGGAGCTGGAACTAAAACTGGTATCGTTGTTACTTCAACTTTAAAGAAAAGCCGTTTCACCATTCCTGAACAAGTTAAATTCCATATCTCATTTGCACATGGTATGAATCCATTTGTTGGATTACAAGATTATGTTTCTTGGGAAGCGTGCGGAATCGAAAGAGGTAAGTATGAGGAGATTAAAAATGCTGAGGGTAAAAAAGAATCAGTATTTAAACCAAGCGCATCATCAACCAGATGGGGTGTTAAACACCTTGGCAAAACAGTAGCTTCAACAGAATTATTCACGGAAAAAGTTTTTACTACGGAAGTACTAGAACAGCTTGATGTTAAGGTTATTAGAGATAAATTCAAATTCCCAGATCTTGTTGATCATAGCGATATTTTAGACTCTATGGATATCGATGATGATTCAAACGAAACTGATTTGATCGATGGACAGGAATAAGATCAAATTTAAGTACATTCTTAATCTCTGGAAATCGCTGCCTAATTATCCTACCAAAGAAGATATCGTATACGAAGTAAGTCTTTACCTCGTTAAGGACGGAAGGCCTAATGGTGATATATCAAATCAGACATTTAATTCTATTTTCGGATCTTCCTGGGAAAAGATGAAACATGGTGAGGTGATTAAAACTATGATAGAGGATGGTGATTTCAAAGAGATTGAAAAAAGCACAGGAACAAAAAAATGGTATAGGATACAAAGTAATCCATACTACAAAAGCTAAAAATAAAAAAAATGGATTTAACCCACTCCGAAAACATTATACTTAGATACATTCTAAGCAGACCTGATTATTTAGAAACATGTAAATCTCATTTCTTTAAGAATGAAGCTTTGGGAATTGTATTTGAATCTGCTAAAGAATTCTGGGATAAGTACCATGATATGCCTACATCTGAACAATTAGTTGAGGCTTTTAAGATAATGGGTAAAGGTGGAGATCTTAAAGATAGCGAGATAAAAGCAGTATATGATATTGATCTATCTAAATACGAAGAAGATTGGTTAAAAGAAACCACTGAATTTTTTATTGAATATAAGAATTTAACAAAGTCTGCAATCGATGCTGTTAAATACATTCAATCTACCCCTGTCACTTCAGATAATATCAAAAACGTTATTGACACTTTCAAAAACATAGTAATTGAAAGAAATAATATCGACTTTGCTTTTGATGAGGGATTAGATTTCTTTAATCCTGATAGTCACAAACAATACAGTTCTAGTACATTCTCCAGCGGGTACCCTTTTATTGATACAGTATTAGGAGGGGGATTTTCTGCAAAAGCTTTATATGTTTTTATGGGAATGCCTAAGGTTGGTAAATCTTTATGGTTAGGTAATCTAGGTGCACAAGCTGTTAAAACGGGAAATAATGTGGCTATTCTTTCCTTAGAGATGACAGATAGGAAATACGTAAAAAGAGTAGGTGCTAATATATTAGGTATACCTATTTCAGAATATAGCGATAGTTCAAATGATGATCAGCTTATTAAGAGAAAGCTATCGTCAGTAACTTATGATAATCTAAAAGTTCCGGGTCATTTATTGATTAAGGAGTTTCCTACATCGCAGGCTTCTGTGAATGACATTGAGAGATATTTAAGGAAAGTTGAAGAAATGAGGGGTATAAAATTTAAGGTAATTATTGTGGATTATATTAACATTATGAAGAATTGGAGAAATCCCAACTCTGAAAATACCTACATGAAAATCAAGCAAATTGCAGAGGATCTAAGAGGTATGGCTATGACTAACAATTGGTCTATAATAACTGCCACACAAACTAAACAAGGGGATTTTGATGCCTCTGATTTAAGCATCAATTCAGCAGCTGAATCTTCTGGATTAGTTGCAACCGTTGATGGTATGTTTGGTATTATTCAAGATCCGATAATGTACGCTAATAAGGAGTATAAATTAAAAATCCTTGCTAATCGCGACGATGGTTACAAAAATGCTCACAAGATATTTAATGTTGACTACCGTTATATGCGAATAAGCGAGGATACCAATATGCCGATGCATGTTGAGTAAGCAAAATAACCTCCTTATAATGGAAGAAAAAGAAGATCTGATTAACGACACAGAGGGTACGGATCCCAATAAGAAAAAACTCGGTGATAAGATATTCGGAGCACATAATAATCCAACTAAAGACGTTGACTATAATGACAATTTTGATGTAGATCAGAATCATAGATTTGTAGAAACGTATTATGATGAACAAGAGTATCTACATAAGAAAAAATTAGAAGAAGCAGTATATGAGGCATTCCAAACCTCAAGATGGTTCCCGTTAAGCTATAAGAAGAAAATACCTAAGGATTTAATGCCACACCTTTTTCAGGAAGTTATAGAGAAACTCGGGGAAACAGAATTTAGCTTTTCTGAAAAGTTTGTTTGTATCTGTGATTATGTACAGATACCGTATACAAAAGCTTATGAGATAGCACCCATTAAATACAGGGAACTAATCATAAATGAGCTAGAAGTTAAATTTAAGATTCTTTCAAAAAAGAAAATTAAGAGATTATTTTAGTATAAATTTGGATGACAGCAATAGGAACAGATAAAAGAATTTGGTTTATAACTGATACCCATTTAGGGGTAAGGAATAATTCTAATGAATGGATCGATAGTATTAGGGAATATTTTTTCGATTGGTTTTTTCCGCTAGTTAGGGAAAATTATAAACCTGGTGATGTTCTATTTCATCTTGGAGATTTTTTTGACTCCAGGCAAAGCCTAAATTTAAAAGTACTTAACTTAGGTATCGAAATAGCTGAAGAGCTTTCTGTTATTTTTAAAGATGGGGTTTATATTATACTGGGAAATCATGACGTGTGGGGTAAAACATCTAATGACGTAAACTCGCTGAAATCTATCAAATGGATACCCAGAATAAATATCGTAGAAGAACCCCAGACACTAAAGATACTTGATAAATCTTTTCTTTTAATGCCTTGGAGAAAGGATCATGAAGCAGAAAGCGAATTTCTAGAAAATTCAGATCCGCATGATGTTTTATGCTGTCATGCAGATATAAGAGGTTTAAAATTCAATAAATTCACCCGGGTAGAAACTGGTGCTTCTGTCAAAGAATTCGATAAATTCAAAAAGGTTTATTCTGGTCATATACACTATGCACAAAAGGCAGGGAATATAAATATGTTAGGATCACCATATGAGATAACCAGATCTGATATGGATAATCAGAAAGGCATAACACTTTTAAATGTTTCTGACCTAAAAGAGACTTATTTTCCCAATGATTTTTCTCCAAAATTTAAAAGATTTTATTTCACAGATATACTGGAATCAACACATGAAGATTTAGAACCGTTATTTACTAATAACTTCGTTGACATAATGATTGATCCTGTTATGTCTTTAAAAGCACCCCTTAACATTTTAACTGATATTTTACAATCACAGAGAAGCCTTAAATTTCATCCTTACGATCCAGACCAAGCTAATTCTCTATCCCAGCAGATAATTGATATAGATGGCAGACAATTCAATGTTCTTGATTTTATAAAGGAGTACGTCGAAAACTTAGAACATGATAGAGACACAAAGGATAAGATGTATCAGAGTCTAGTAAAATTACACACAATAGTAACCACACAAGAGCAAGAAACTAAATAGTATGAGAATCAGAAAAATAGAATGGAAAAACTTTTCCTCTTACGGGAATAAGAAACAAGTTTTAGATTTTCCTGAATCCTCTTGTTTGTTTCAGGTTGTTGGTGAAAACGGGGCAGGTAAAACTAGTATATCACAAGTTATATCTTTTTGTCTTTATGGTAAAGTTGAGGGCAAGAAACTCGGGGATATACCAAATAGAATTAACGGTAATGCATGGACGCGCATAGAATTTGAATCGAATGGTAAAAATATAACCGTCGAAAGAGGTTTAGAACCCACATTTTTCTTTCTCTATATTGACGGTGTTAAATATGACCAGGCAGGGACTAAAAACGTTCAGGACTATTTAGCTGATGATTTAATAGGTATTCCTTTTTATGTTTTCAACAACACCATATCTCTTTCTATAAACGACTTTAAATCTTTTATTAAAATGAGTCCACAGGACAAAAGGGCTATTGTTGATAAAATATTCGGATTTCATATATTAAATCAAATGAGGGAAGTCCTAAAGAGTGAGGTTAGAAGAATAAAGGAATCCCTAGACATCCTATCCGGTAAATTTCAATCGACAGAAAATAGCATAGATAAATCACAGGAAGAGATGGATTCTCTTTTAGCTATCATCGAGCAAGAGGTGAAAGACGAGCTAGGAACTCTAAATGAAAGTTTAGATAAATTTAAGAATATTCAAAAAATACATTCTGCTAAAATAACAGAATTTAAAATTCAAGAGCAGGAAATAAACGATTTAGTAACTAATACAAATAGATCACTAATCGAAGCGAGAACTAAATACCAGGATCTCGAAAGAAGACTTAGACTATATCAATCTGAAAAATGCCCAACCTGCGAAGGACCTTTAGATAGCGATTTTCATAATGATTTAAAGGGTAATCTGACAAACGAGAAAGATGATAGCTATACAGAATTCACTGGGTGCGAAACATCTTTAACTGAAGTTAGAGAAAAGGAATCTCAGATGAAGACAAAAAAAATGGACCTCCAGGAGAAGGGTGTTAAAATTGATAGTAAAATTAGAGAGGTATTATTTGAAATACAAAGACTTGAATCTTCGGACAATGATAAACAGGTAGAGTCTCTTAAAAGAATAATAACCAATTTAGAAGAGGATAAGATAAAAATAGGATCTGATGTGGCTAAGACACAGGAGAAGAACCTATGGATTAAAGGCTTAGATGACGTGCTAAGCGAGAAGGGGGTTAAACAGATGGCGATAAAAACAATTCTACCCTCCCTTAATTCTGAGATATTAGATTTGCTAAGAGAAATGAATCTTGAATATCAAGTAGTTTTTGATGATGAGTTTAAAGCTTCATTATATCATATGGGTGTGGAAATACCTGTACCGTCTTTAAGTACCGGGGAAATGAAGAAAGTTGATTTCGTGGTTCTTATATCGATAATGAAGCTGATGAAGCTTAAATTTAGCACAATCAACCTTCTTTTTCTTGATGAGCTATTTAGTTCGGTCGATCCCGAGGGCGTGCAAGCGATACTTAAAATTTTACAGAAAAATTCAAGATCAATGGGGCTTAATATATTTGTCATAAATCACGCGCCCATGCCACATGAGATATTTGACTGGAAATTAGATGTTACTAAGACGCATAACTTCTCTAGTATTAAAATAGATAAATTTTAAGCAGTATCATTCCTAACCCATCTGGAATATATACATAAAAAGATTCCTAAGTTGAGAAGTAGACAAACGGGTAATTCACAAAAGAATATCACTAAAAAACAAAGAAATCAGGCGATAGAGGTTAATAAATCTACTATCTCGGGGATGAATAATATTCCGGTGAATTACTTTGAACCAGCTACAATAGGAATGGGTCTTTTAGGAACTGGTTTACTCAGACCTTCTAACGATGCTGTTTATGATTATGCTAGTGTTAATAATAGTTTAGGTAAACTTACCGTTAGTAACAGGAGCATAAATAGCTGGACATACTTCTTTGTCGAATATAACAATCAGAATACAAGCAATCTACAGGCCATATTAAAATCATTTGTTGTTATAAAAACGCTTAGCACTATGCCAACTAATAGTGTTAAAAAGATGCTAGGGAACACGTATAAGAACTTAACTGGAATAACCAAGGATCAATATGATAATTCTAGTTTTGCTCATCCTACATATCTAAATGACTCCAACGAGCCACTTCAGATAAGATATGCAGAAATACCAATCCAGATACAAAGAACCCCGGGAAGATTAGACGATGTACCTGTAGGATCGCCATCATTTGATAGCACACCAGATGGGGTAACCACTAGGAAGGGACCAATACCAACCCCGCCTTATACTAATTTTGCAACTGCTACAGGTGCAACTGCTTCGGTACAAATTATACCTGGGGGAACAGTTTCATTTAAAGACACTAGTGTAATGTCACCTTGGCAATTTGCTCCAACAGGATGGATATGGAGCTTTGGTGTAACCGCATCGCCAACAGGAAGTATTATACAAAACCCAATAGTTACCTACGGAGTAACCGGAACATACACAGTAACTTTAACTGCATCAAATGCTGCAGGATCAAAAGCAAAAACAAAAATTGGTTTTGTAATAGTAACATATTAATTAAAAAATGTCAGGATTTTTAGAAAAATACAACACGGACGATGTTTTCTTAAGAGGACTAATAACTTCCCTACTTAAGTCAATGAACGATAAACTGAAGTACATTCAGATAAATGATCAGCAGGAGGTATTAGAGACTTATATTCCTTTTTTCTATTCGCTAACTGGCGATGAGTCATTTCTTCAAGATTTCTTTATAAAGTACACAAACTGTAAAACTGACGAGGTTGTTGCGGAGGGTAACTATGACGTTATCCCAAGGGGAGTAGTTTCGTTACAGACTGTTCAGATAGATGTTCAAGGATTATCTAATAAATACACCCGGATGTCATACGCGCAGGAGGATCTTAAAGGAGAAATGAAGACACTTTCTTCCTTTACTAATTCAGTACCGCTAAATATAACTTTTGATGTCACAATAAAAGTTGACACCCTTCTCGATGCTTTTAAGATATTCCAATCAGTAGTAACAACTTTCTATAAAACATACCAATTCAGTTTTGAATACGAAGGGTTTAGAATTCCTGCCCAAGTCGGATTTCCTGAAAGCTATGATATGACTAAACAACTAGAATTCAGTTATCAGAATAATCCACAATACATAGATTTTAAATTCACAGTTGCTGCAGAAACGTATTTCCCTGAGAAAGATTTAACCACAGAAAAGTTCAGGGGTAATCTAATGCAAACCGGAATTAGAATGGAACAGCTCTTCGCCAAAAACGTTACTCCTAACGGGGATAGGGAAATACTTTAATCTTTATATCTCTTTTTTTGCCAATTTAATCTTTTGGTGTATGAATATATAGCATAAACATTTCTTTATTAAATGGCAGCTGATGGTATTATAAATCTAAATCTTCTTAATTCTAGAATCATTGACGGTAGCAATAGTCAAACATTGGATCAATTATATTTTATTGGTACTGGGAATAACTATGTTAAAAAGTCAGATTCTGGAACATCTATTAACGCTAAGCAAACTGGAAATTTCTATTCCAATACAAATCCAGTTGGAAGTAGCTTTTCTGATATTTTAGATGGTGGTAATTCAAGCAGAGATAACTCTCAGTTTCTATCTCCGATAGTCGGAGGTGTTGAGCCAATACAAAAGAACGGTATTTAATAAAATAAAATTAAAGACAAATGGCTTTTAGAATACAAATAAGAAGGGACACCTCAACAATATGGGGGGTAAATAATCCCATACTTTTAGTGGGTGAATTCGGCTACGAGACAAATACATCTCTTATGAAAATAGGAGACGGAACTACATATTGGAACAATCTTTCATATTGGAATCCCTATGATGTTGTTAACGCTTCAGTTTATAGAAATGGATTAGAGATATTAACGGGGGTTACCGGATTTAATTTTACTGGATCTAGCGTCTCTGGTATTACAGGATCCGCTGGATTCGTGAACATAACAATAGCAGGAGGTACGGGTTCTACTGGAAATGCTGGTCCTACTGGAGCAGGGGGAACTGGCGCTAATACTTTTTATGGTAGTCAAACTATAACAGGAACTACGGGTACACTTATATTAACTAATTATGCATTATATAATTTTCCTAATGACACATATGCAGCAACGGGGGGTATTCCTTTAGGTGGGATATATCACAATAGCGGTGCAGTTAGAATAAGATTAACCTGATGAAATAAATAACATTTTATAAAGACCCGTAACACCGGGTCTTTTTTTGTGATATATAAAACTAGTTAGACGTATATAGATTTTAAGAATGAGAATATATACTAAACAAATAAACATAATAGGTTAACCTAGATGCCATACAGAATATTATTAAGAAGGGACTTTTCGATAAACTGGTCTTATAATGATCCGGTTTTGATGCTCGGAGAGCCTGGGGTTGAATCAGACACAGGAAGATTAAAAATTGGGGATGGTCAAAAACCATGGAACGATCTACCTTATATAGAAGGGGTAACCGGTCCATCTGGACCTGTGGGTCCACAAGGACCTCAAGGTCCGGCATATGGATCTTCAGGAACTAGTGGTTTTGATGGCTCTTCAGGATCTTCAGGAACTAGTGGAACCTCAGGGTCATCAGGATCTAGTGGATCTTCAGGGTCTGCAGGAACTAGCGGAACTTCAGGATCAGCAGGAACTAGCGGAACTTCAGGATCAGCAGGAACTAGTGGAACTTCAGGAAGCTCTGGGTCTAGTGGTTCATCAGGAACATCCGGTGTTGATGGATCTTCAGGAACTAGCGGATCTTCAGGATCTTCAGGATCTTCAGGATCAGCTGGAACATCAGGAACTTCAGGAACTAGTGGTACCTCAGGATCATCAGGAACCTCTGGATCTAGCGGTTCGTCGGGAACATCTGGTGTTGATGGTTCCTCTGGAACTAGTGGAACTTCAGGATCAGCAGGAACTTCAGGATCAGCAGGAAGCTCTGGATCTAGCGGTTCATCAGGAACATCTGGTATTGATGGATCATCAGGAACATCCGGTTCTAACGGTTCATCAGGAACATCGGGTTCTAATGGATCATCTGGAACTAGCGGAACTTCGGGATCATCGGGATCATCAGGATCATCAGGAAGCTCTGGATCTAGCGGTTCATCAGGAACATCAGGTTCTAGTGGC
>Ga0209400_1000158_pt1 | contig 59917 bp, 56 predicted proteins | sample M_130807_EF_Meta_FD_187313 | JGI IMG/M metagenome (GOLD analysis project Ga0209400, IMG submission 187313) | Freshwater microbial communities from Lake Montjoie, Canada to study carbon cycling - M_130807_EF_MetaG (SPAdes) (version 2) | ecosystem: Environmental > Aquatic > Freshwater > Lake... | reverse complement strand
TCGTAGACCTAGTAAATGGCCTTGTTGTAGGGATTCCTGATCTTGATCTTGTTATAGAAACGGAGGTTGTTCTAGAAACTGTCTTGGTAAATGGCATTGTTGTAGGGATAGGGCTCCTGGACATAGTATGTGTAACTGATCTAGTAACTGGCCTTGTTGTAATAGCCTGAGAAGGTGATCTAGAATATGTACTTGATGGGCATCTAGAACGAGTGGCAAATCTGGTTGTAGGAAAGCTTGAAGGGGATCTTGTATATGTTAGGGATTTTGAGTAAGTAGGTGATCTAGAATATGTACTTGATGGACATATAGATCCTGTGGAAAACCTGGTTGTAGGAAAGGCTGAGCGGGATATGGTATATGTAGGAGATTTTGAGTAAGTTGCTGATCTAGAATATGTAGTTGATGGAGTTATTGATTTTGTATTAATATTTGTCGTAGGAATAGAGGATGCTGATATAGAATACTTTAGTGAATTAGATTGTGTGAGTGACTTGGACAATGAATTTGATTTAGTGAATGATTTAGTGGCAAGATTAGTGGTGGCTAGGGCAGAAGGTGATAGAGTGTAAATTGATGTACTACTTGGTTTTGTAGGTGTAAGGAGGGGAGTAGGTGATAGTGTTCTGTATGAGGCTGAAGGTGTTATACTAGATGTTGGAAACATAAGGAATATAGATGGACTGACTGAATTGGTAACTGTATAACTAGGATTTGTATCAGTCGATCTCGAAGGTGTAATAATTGAAGAATATGTGTTTATCATAGAAGGAGTTAAAGATGATGTAGCAGTTGCTGTGGCAGTTGAAGAAGCAGTGGCTGTGGCTGTGGCGGTTGAAGAAGAAGTTGCTGTGGCAGTTGAAGAAGCAGTGGCAGAAGAAGTCGATGTGGAACTAGATGTGGCAGAAGAAGTCGATGTGGAACTAGATGTGGCAGAAGAAGTCGATGTGGAACTAGATGTGGCAGAAGAAGTTGCTGTTGCTGTTGCTGTTGAAGAAGCAGTGGCAGAAGAAGTCGATGTGGAACTAGATGTGGCAGAAGAAGTTGCTGTTGCTGTTGCTGTTGAAGAAGCAGTTTCTGAAGAAGTCGCTGTGGAACTAGATGTAGCAGAAGAAGTCGATGTGGCAATTGATAAAGCGGTGGTGCTAGGACTAGTTAAACTGGTAGCAGTAAGGGTCAAAGATGAAGTTTGACAAAGGGAGGATGATGGAGTTACAGAATTGCTCAATGATACTGTCTGGGATTGAGTTACTTGATGACTCTGAGAATTAGATTGTGTGGATGATGTACTGGTACTTTGACAAAGAGTAGGTGTAGGGTTTGAAGTAGAAGATATAGATGTGGTAGGTGTAACAAATACACTTGCTGATATGATATCAGATTGAGTGAGTTGAGGAGTCTGAGAACTGTATTGACTAGTACTTGGGCAAAGAGTTACTGTAGCCTTTATACTAGTAGATACGGAGGGACTTGGAGACACATAACTACTTGCAGACAGAGTATCAGATACACTAAGTTGGGGTGCCTGAGAAGTAGAATGACAAGATGAGCTGGTCGTACTAACTGAAAGAGTAGGTACTAGAGTGGCAGTGACACTAGGTGTTACACTGTGTTGAGGTGAGATGCTGCTTGTGGTACTCATGCTTCCCGCGGTATTAGTACCATACATACTAGAAGTCTGCGTGGGAGCTACTGAAATAGTTACAGTCGCAGTTGGCTCAGGTGTTACAGAGTTACTTGAAGCTACTGTAGGGCTAGACGTATAAGAATTAAATGAGAGTGTAGGGTTAATCGTTAAAGATGGTGAATGACTAGATGTCTGTGACGCACTCACTCTACCGCTATTAGTTGTCTCTGGTGAGTATGTACTGCTTAGAGAAGATGTAGAACTTGGCGTCTGTGATGTACTAACTGTACTACTATTGCTTGGCTGTGAGGTGTATGTGGTTGTACTGCTAGAAGTCTGAGAAACACTCGTAGTTCCACTCCCAACCAAGCTAGGGCTAGATTGACCAGAACTAGTAAATGACACTAGAGGAGAACTAGATACACTTACACAATGTGTTGAAGTTCTTGATGTTATAGGGGATCGTGACTGACTAAGAGAGACCGTTGGAGTCTTTGAGTTGGTAGTTGAACTAGAGATTGTTGATGTTGCTACCACAGTCCTTGATCCACTCATAGTCAAAGTATATGAGGCTGAAGATGTGCTTACGCCACTCAGCGTGTAAGAATAAGATGATTCGCTACTAGCAGATATAATTGGAGAATAGGAGGCAGATGGGCATGCTGACGTAGTAGGTGAATGAGCCGGTGAAAGGCTAAATGATGGTGAGCCTGAATTAGTTAGCGATGTTAATGGAGACCCACTAACTGATTCAGATGATGTATCGGTATATGATTTAGTATTAGGCGGACTCAGAGTTACGGAGCCTGAACTTGACTTTTTATTGGTAAATGACTGAGTAACCGTGACGGTCTTTGTCACTCCAGTAGGAAAGGTGCTTATGCTGCTTGTAAATGTCTGAATCTGAGAGGTACTAATTGACCGCGTTACCGACTTTGTTACTAAAGGACTATCTGATGGAGTAGAACTAATCGATGATGTTGTAGTCTGTAAGATACTATAAGTCTGTGACTTGGATACCAAGGGTGTTCGGCTGGAAACTATAGTGGCACTACTTGTTGTTGAGGCCGAATTAGATTTTGTACTTGTAGTTGAAGCGGTATAAGAAGAAGTCCCTGTACTAGTCTTTGAATTACTTGGAGAGCCTGTCATAGTAGAAGAACTAGATTGACTTACGGAGACCCTGGGCGATAAAGAGTTAGTAGGTGTTGTGGGAGGACTCAACGATGGCCCTGACATCTTAGTAACTGTAGGGCTTACTGAGCGACTCTGCGTAAGGGTAATTGAACTGGTCTGACAATGAGTAACTTTAATAGATGCTGTAGTTGTGGGGCAAGAAGTCTGTGTCTTAGAACCTGCAGCAGTCGTAGTGAGTGTCTTACTGATAAGAGGGCTAGATGTGCGTTCTAAGGAATCGGTTATAGTATTTGATACAAGAGTTGTCTTAGATTGTAATCTGGTAGATGATGGGGATGACGACGATAAGCGAGTCCTTGAAGCTATAGATGTCCGAGTAAATGTCCCTGACGCGGTACTTGTCTTAGTCGGTTGTGTGGAACTAGTAGTTGTCTTAGATAGGATAGCTGAACGTGAATACGATGAAGAAGATGTAGATGTCTTTGAACTCTTCATAGAAACCGTTCCAGTTGTAGAAGCAGTATTGGTCTTTGATGGATTCAATGTAGATGTCGTAGTAGAGGATGATCTGATAGTGTTAGATGAAATACTTGTTTTTGAAATAGAACCAGATGAACTTGCCGATTTAGACGCACGGGTGGAGGCTGAAATAGTTGGACTAGAACTACTTGATTTAGAAGGCCTTGAACTATATGTATTTGTAGGTGATGATGACGGAGTCTTTGATATAGGTGGCGTTATTGTCACAGTGGGTGTGACCAAATAAGATGAACTAAAACGCGATGAGGCAGATGAAGTTTTGGATGCGCCCCCTGATTGAGTCATTACAGGCGTAGATGAGGATGATTTAGATTGTGTAACTGATTTAGTCGATGTCATTGTAGATGTCATTGTCTTCGTAGATGTAGAAGAAGTCGTATATACATTCGTTCCATAGGATGTCCTTGTAGATGTTGTCGTTTTTGTAGATGTCTTAGACGCAGTTGTCGTGGAGGAATCGAGAATTCCATTTACAAGAAGTTCACGCGATTCATATGAGATATTATCAGTTGGGCTAAATGCCAAACTACCAATTGCTAAAACTAAGAGGTACCAACGCATACTATTCTAACTTAAACACAACATTTCATTTTTAGGCTAGTCAATATAGAATATCACTGATATATAGAATGATCAGTAAAAGAATCTTGACAATATATTCACCCATAATTATAATTGGGATCCTTTTAATCCTCTTGATATATTATATATTTTCCGGCACTGTTCGCCCATCTATTGACGATATCTGGGTCATAAATTTAGAAAAAGACAAAGACAAATTACAGCATATCATGAAGCAACAATATCGCTTTCCTGTAAATATAAACAGGTGGGTAGGAACATATGGGAAAGATGAAGATAGAATAAATGCTGATAAAGATGGGGTACATTTTATGTTTTCAAGAAGTGATAACGCAGATGAAAATAATAGATCAAATAACATATTAAGTAAGCCTGGAGAAATTGGTTGTTGGCTAAGTCATAAGAGACTTTTAAGACATTTATATAAGATGATTGTGCCTCCAAACTACGGGCACTTGATTCTAGAAGATGATGCAGTTGTACAAACAGATTTCAGTGAAAAATGGGATAAAATACGAAAATCAATACCAACCGACTGGGATATTGTCTATCTAGGAATAAATAAAATGGTAGGAGACCGATTAAATGAACATGTATTCCGATGGAGAAATGATCAATCATCGGGAAATTGGGGATGTCACGGATATTTAGTTCGTCACAGATCCTTAAAACATATTCTAGAAAAAATACGGTTTATGACAGCACCTATAGATGTCCAGTTTTATAATATGCTAGGAGATCTTCATATATATATTGTTGACCCTCCTCTTATAACAGTAAATGCCGATCTAGAATCCTCCATTGATAAGCAGCAAAAACGCGTGGTATAATTTTTATATGATATCTACAGATATGTCCAAGTGCCCATATGCATTTGTACTTGGAATACCTGGTCAAGGGGTCCATGCCGCTAGAATCCTAGGATTTTCCCTAAATGACATATTAGCTACAATTGTTGTTGCAATCATCACATCGTATGCCTTTAACATCTCTTTTATTAAATCATTTCTTTATTGGTTTATCTTAGGTGAAATCCTGCATTATATATTCGGCGTACAGACAGAATTTCTATCACGTCTTGGTATTGTTACAGCCTGTAAAAATTGAACACGTGACACACTCCTGTCTAAGTAACTAAGTAACTATATGTAATATGTGCTTTTGTTATATACACGACTACATACTATACCCACTTTCACTTACAAATCCTATAAGATAAAATATTAATCTTAAGTATCTTCAAAGGTGTATACATCCAGTCACTAGATGTATTCAGAGGGCTGTCTCTGATATCTCAGTCAATCTATCGTCTATATCAAGCTTTATGACCACACAAAACCTTATCGCCTATATAGAATCTGCACACCCAGAAATGATTAAAGAACTTATACATGCAGCAGATATATGTATTGATACATCTGTTGCGTATAAAACAAAGGATCCTAATACAATTATAAGGGTCTTCCTAGGAACAAAATTTCACGAGATTTTAAAAGAGATTTATCATATACATCGTGAACATACGACAAAACCAAAGTATGTAAATACTAGTTCCCTTGGTCCTCTACCATCCTGGAAATTATACGAGATACCTGCTAAAATGAACCCCTCCACAATAAATGACACATCTGAGAATGATGACTTTTACTGCTAAAAATTGATGATTCATATTTCATATATTTTACAAAACAGAATGCTTCAAAATATACAATTAATTCTAAGTGTCTTTATAACATACGTATGCGACTGTATATGTCCAAATGTACAGAGGAACTATACTTTAAGAAGCAGTAGTCTGTCTGACAATGAATATGTTGTAATCCACTTGAATAAGAAGTATTAGATTCCAGACAAGGGCTTCAGATAGTTAATCTTAGATGTATACCCCAAGGCATCTATCATTTTTAATACAGAATCTACATCTGGTAGTAAGTTATTTGCGTCTATAAGTTGCGCAGGCTTAGGAAACCCATTAAACTCCGATGCAGTCGCAGACGTGTATGCTCCCATCAGTGGAAAGTACAGCCAATCCCCGACTTCCATAGGATCCATACGACCCTTAGCAATTATATCCAGACTATCACATGTGCGACCAAATATAACGGAATCTTCTAATGTGCTCGTACTCATAGACTTCCTATTCATAGGAATATGTATCCAAGAGGGTTTCTGGTGGTCAAATGGTATACATGAGAATTGTCCATAAACAGATTCATCAATTACGTAACGCCACCCTTTCCCAGCAATTCCTGGTTTCTTAGCTATGATTTTCACAAACAAATCCTGCGAAGGCTGTGCCATATACCTTCCCGGCTCGGCAATTACAGTTGTTTTAGGATTGATATATAGTTTTATCGCTTCCTGAATTATACTCGCCGCCTTACTGAACTCGCTGTACTTTGAGGAATACCCGCCACCAATATTTAGAATATCAGGATTGTGTTTATTTTTTCTTAAAATATCAAATACTTCCAACACGGAATAATGAATTGCCTGCTTATACTGGCTAGGATTCTCACAGCCAGAACCCACGTGGAAAGAAACCCCGGTTATAGGAATCTGTGAACGTTTTGCGATAACCTTTGCCTCCTCCAGACTACATCCAAATTTAACTGAGAAAGGCATCTTACTATCAGTGTCATTTACTGCCACGCGCAGCAGCGTGCTACCCTTCCAACCACATGATTTGAGTTTATCGTATTCTTCCACAGAATCTACGACGGTCATGCGTATACCTAGAGAATCCACCACATCTATATCATTCTCTGACTTCATCGGGTGCGCATATATTATTTTATCAAGCTTAGATTCGCCAGTATTTAAACTAAGAATTGAATGTACTTCCCGTAAGCTCGCACAATCAAAACCAACCTTGTAATACCTCAGAGTTTGAAGAAGTATTGGATCAGGGTTACATTTTACTGCGTAGTAAGGATATACTGTAGGTAACAACTTTGTCCATCGCTCCACCTGTCTCCAAATACGGCTTGGACTCACAACTAATGCAGACCCCTTCGTTTTAGGAATTGATGAAATTATCTGCCGGAAGTTTTTCAGCGTGAGTTCAATAACTTGTGTAGTGAAATTATTAGACGCCATTTTTATGTAAAAATGGTGTCAATGCTTTATATTCATTTTTTAGCTGCCTTATCTTTTGCTTTCCACATATGACTCCACTCCGGACGATACGATGTCTGAAGCCATTGTACGGCGGTTTCATGAAGATCTTTATGCTTTTGATCCAATGTGGCGATAAAGGCCTTCTCTTCCTTCGTTAATACATGAGTACTCGGTAACTTGTCCATACTTTTAGATTGTTTCATTTGAGTGGTTCATTTTTTACCGTGGATTACAATAAGATGAGTATCAAGGATCCACGAATATTAAAAATAAAGAGTGTTGATGATATGAAGGCAATTTTACTTGATAAGGGTCGTCCCTTGGATTCCTTCAAACCCGGTGATACTATTGAAGTCTGGAATAAGATGAAGAAGGGATATTCCTATAGATTATCAGTCGCCCCCGGGACACAGATGGCATTCAAACCGTATGCGACACCTGGAGAAATGCTGGCTCTGGGAGCCTTTGAAGGCAAGTACTTGAATGACTGCCTTCTAGAGTTTCCCGCAGAGTGGTACTGGAATGCCATTCTAGCCGGCAAACTCAGACCTGGTGAGCCAGATGTGAGTGTGAATTTATTGGGTGTGGATTCAAGGCAACCCCTTCAATTCTGGGTTGATTCTGGCTGGGTTCCTGGTGGTACTAAGAAAGGTATGCACCCCGAGTTATCTGATACCAAGATAAATCCGGATGAACGTGGTTGGTTTCAGTGGTATTGCCGTTACTGGATGGGGAGACGTCTGCCAGTACTTGATGCCATTCAGATAAAGAGATGGAGTGCCTTTACAAGACACGCTGGCCAGATTAAGGCACACTGTCAGCCTGGGGATTTAGAGTGTCGGCCTAGACAGAGACAGGGGCTTTTCCAGTGGTCTCATGATCCGTTTATTTAGAGTAGTTTTATATCTGTAGTATAGAATGGATACTTTTACGGCATTGTTCTGGCTTAGTTCATTACTCTTTCTTGGACTATCCATTTATTTATTATGTTGTACAAAAAGGACTCCTGTATTTTATGCGCAGATTGCCTCTGGATGCGGAATGTTTATAACTAGTAAGATTGGGCGTAAGTTTTTAGGGTTAGAGTGACCTGTATTGCTTTAGTAGTAATTTTAACTCAAAAACACACTACCATCCACTATGGCATCCTTTAACAACTTCAAGAAATTACTATACCTCTTATCATGAACCTCCTTCCCCGCATTATCCCAGTTCCCCCCAGCACGCAAATGGAAGCATCTATCATCCTGTATCTCACTATAGTATGATATAGTCCCATCAGCCTCTACACTGTTTCTAGGATCCTTACGTAAATGTTCTGTCACCCAAAATGGCAATTCAGGCACACTATCCTGGGACGACCATTGAAGACTATCAAGACCAGTCCAATTGTATTTCTTATCATCTGTGAGAGCTTCCATAATTTTCCATAAGCCTCCACCTGTATCAGTATATACTGCTTTCTGTAATCCATATTCAAAATCCACCAAGCGTTTCATATGATCCGACCATGTACCCATATCAAACGCACAAAGGCCCTCCCACGCATAATCCAACTTCAAGAATCCATTCTTACGTGTTTGCATTTTGAAATAAAACTGACTCCCATGTGTGAAGTCAGACCAACTCATACGCCTATAAGGAAAAATATCACTCTGAACTAAAATAATCCTCTCACAGCCACCCTCCAAGACTTCCTTATTCCAAGCATACTGACACACAAGAGAATCACGACCACTTGGATTCTGATCGGCTTCAAATATACAATTATCTCCAAATACGCTTCTACGCATCATATGGTAATTTTGAGGTACAATTACGTAATCAATATCATTATCTATACACACTTTTACAAGTTGTTCCCTCACACTCGCATCTCCAAAATTTGAGAAATCACTATGATTCTTCGCATCAATATATGCCACATATCTTACACGGTCATTAAATACTTTCACCCACATATCCTTATGCTCTTTTAAAACCTCTGGGTGATTTATCCATGTTGCAATTACGGTAATCATTACATAGGTATAAACGCGAAATATTTAGACCCCGGGTAAAGTTGAACATCCGAGCTCCACCTTCTAAATTAGATAGAATGAGTCTTGAATTGATTATAGGGCCTATGTTTGCAGGCAAGACAAGTGCCATACAAACAATCATACGACGCCACGAGTCTCTGGGTATAAAATGTGTAGCATACAAGCCCATTATAGATAATAGGTTCGGTGAAGATTCTTTCATATATAATCACGATAATGTCAAAATTGCAGCCCAATCTGTGAATAACCTCACAGCAAACAGATTGACTGAAGAATATAATTCAGCCAATCTGGTTATAATTGAAGAAGGTCAATTCTTTCTTGACCTCTACGATTTCGTAGGTTCTGCGGTTGAGGAAGATGGAAAACATGTGGTTGTGGCAGGGTTGGATGGTGACAGATTCAGAAAGCCCTTCGGTCAAATCTTAAGCCTTATTCCAATCGCCGACAAAGTTACTAAACTTACAGCCTTCTGTAAAAGATGTGCGAAGGATGGTAATATTATCCCGGCCCTATTTACATACGGCTCCATTCAATCAGCCAGGTCAGTACAGATTGGCGGTGCAGAAATATATGAGCCGGTCTGTCGTGTACACTACATCGCATCTATTTCTCAGCAGCCACCAGCCCAAAATAGTTAGCAACCCACCAACTAAAGGCCATGAGAAAGCCACCCCATACTGTATCTATGACAGCAAATGAAAGAGGGTATTTATCAAATGCAAATAACTGTGTAAAGTCATATACGGCATACACGCAGAGACCTGTCAAGAATGCCCGGGGGGCAGATATCTGTTGAGTCAAGAGGTACCCGAGTGCGAGATATACAGGAGCACCTGCCCAAAGTCTAGGATTCATTGAGCGACCACCCTGAATCTCACGCATGAACTCTTGGACCCACGAATTCTGGAATATAAGCCATGGTAAATCTAAGACGAACATACCAAAGGCAAACAGAAGTACTTTTGTAATTTCATTCATGACTAACTGACTCTAAACTGCTAACACGTTTTTTTCATAATCATATTGAATTCTAATGAAATAGATGGGTTCTATCTCGTTAGAAGCCTTTGATGAAAACCTAAGAGGAAAACTATCACAATGGATACTCCCTTCGGATGTTTGTGCTCTACCAGAAGGATTTCAAGACCAACTACTATCAAGTATTCCAGGATTCCAAACCACAATCCTTGTTACAGCGAAACAGTGTTCCAAAGCATGGCTATTGGCTTATACATGGGATATGACATTCATCCCGGAAACAAATACCGATTGGAGCCTATTGTTATCAATTCTCAACCATATGAAAAAACCGATTCTCATTGTCTCTACACCAGGATGTATGCTTCCACAGGCATTCTGGAATAAATGTAATACAATGACACCTCCACCCACATGTGCCATGTTAACACGAAAAGAATCACAGTCCCTCCCTCATGCCATATTTTTCCCCAAATTAGATTACATATCTGAGGAGCAGTTCGCAAAACTCCCTGGCACTCTCAACCCCTCCATCCAACAATCGATTAAACATTTGGATCTTCGTAGCCTTTACCGGGAACTACGAGGAGCCGGCGCAAGTCTCTGCCTTTCTTTAATCTATTCACGAACTGTACATAATCAGAATCCTGAGTGCACTACTGCGTGGTTTTATCCAGAAACAAATGGAGCCCTACGACTTCACCTATCCGATTTGCGAATGATTTTACGAACTGTAACAGAGCGGCTGGCTGAACCGTAATTTACTTGCGGAAGAGTTTAAAAGTCCCCTTCTTGGCCTTGAAACCAAGTCTGCGTAAAGTCTTGACACGACGCACACCAATGGCATGCTTCTTGCGACTTACAATACGACCCTTCTTAGTCTTCATCAATTCCTTCTTAGTAAGACCCCCGGGGGTTCGGTTTGCAGTTCCGTGCCAAACCATTGCCTTAGAACCTACGGAAGTTACTTTACGCGTCTGAGCCATTATAATTATTACGTATAAAAAAGATTACACAATTTAGAATGTCCAGCGACCTCTTAGTACTCGCTGCACTCGCCACAATATGTATTATATTAACCCCCTTATTCAAAGATTTAAAATACTTTAAAAGACTAAATAGCCCTTATATTAACTCTGAAGAACCTAAAACACCCACTATTACACAAGCCGTCACCATTAAGGCAGATAATACCAAAACAATTGTCCTTTTAACGGATCAGTTCCTCCCTACAACATTTGCTGGTTCTGAAATATCGGCATATGAGACCATAAAATATATGCGGCTCCGTGGTCACAAAATAATAATATACGTGGCAAACTACAAAGTCAGTTCTTATGATGAGTTCCCTATTTATAAATACGACGTTCATAATCAGTTATGTAAAGATCGTATAATACACAGTGATATTGTTCTATACCAATTCGGAAAAAATGCAAACGACTTTCAATTAATTCAAGAACGAAAAAAGCCAGTATATATAATGATACATCTCATAAACTATTGTGATTGGTTTCTAGGACATAAAAGTACATTCAAAACATGTGTTGTATATAATAGCCGATATGTACAAGATGCTTTTCCAACAATACATGATAATATGAGGATGATACCCTATGTAGATACTAAAAGTTTTACAAATTTAAGAAGTGAAACAATACAGAATAACGTGGTATGTTTAATTAATTGTAATAAGAATAAGGGGTCATCACAATTATACGATATCGCTGAAAAGATGCCAAATGTTCAATTTCTCGCAGTAAAAGGTGCTTATGGAGAACAAGATATTAGAAATCCTAAACCAGGCAATTTAACATATCTAGAAAATCAAAAAAATATACATAATGTCTTTAAAAAGGTTGGAATCCTACTGATGCCTTCTCATAATGAAACATGGGGTCGTACTGCCGTGGAGGCGATGGCTTCAGGTATACCTGTCATACATAGTGAGGCCGGCGGGCTTGTAGAATGTGTAGGAGGTGCTGGCGTCTTATGTGAGCGTGATAATATTGATGCGTGGTGCCAGGCTATAAGGCGAATTCTTGGAGACAGGGCGTATCGTGAATCTCTAAGGCAAAATGGGTTTCATCGCGTCTATGAAATTGAGAAAGAGCAGATACGAGGGCGTCGTGAGTTAATATATAAGATTGAGAATTCATAGGCATCTCATGGATTATACATATTTAATCTAGGCGTACCACCCGATTGAATTTCAGTAATCAGCCGCTCCATTTTCTTGGAATCATAGACTCCTGCAAAGTGGACTAAGAAATCACCTTTTTCCCAAAGAGGTTCACCATCAAAACCCATTATATATGAATTAAATCGTTTATGTTGGTTTGATACCTCAACTTTCGCACGATCTGATTCATTCTCTTCTAGAAGTTTAATCATAGCCATATTCTCCCACCAAATATGATACGTACAATCCGTTCTCTCATTTACACGTCGCCAGTAATCCCTACACCAGGCAGTATTACGCATTAAAATATTACCACTATTGACATGTTTACACGCATCAAAGATAAGAAGCATATCCTTATTATCAGGGAGTAAAGGAAGTACGTGTTCATCCAACTTATATTCTGGATTTGTAATCAAAACGTCAGCGTCACTTTGCCAAATGATAGAACCTTCAGGAACTTTAGACAACTGCTCTATGATAAATGGAACCTTGGACCATGCAATAGGGCGCGTCCTATCCCACCAGACCTCGTTACCTTCTATATACGTGTAACCATGCTTGGCCGCATACTCACGTTTTGATTCTAAGGCTTTCACTAGCGATTTGCGGTAATCTACACCAATCGCTAGAGTAAGAATTGTAAATGTCTTAGCCATTCTAGATATATGTTTATAAGGTAGTTTAGACCCTGTAATTCACAGCCTTCCTGGCCCTGAGATTATAGGTCTTAGGAGAGGTGTCTACAATTATATCTGCCCTATACACCTTCCGCGATACTGGATTTAATAAATTCTGGATATTATCATATACGTCTTCTAGAAGTAATTGGATAACAGGTCTATTTCTAAAGCAGAAGAATACCATTGTATAATTGGATACTTAGAAGGGCTTTATGTGTGTTTAATTTTATTCTCTCTCTGAACTGGAAATATATTATTCTTCAACTTCCTCTCCATCTACATATTCATTTTCAGGTACTGGTCCATCTAGAGATCTATCTTCGAAATCAGAGTGATCATCCATATATTTTGACCAAGAGCTCTTACCAGGTAGAATACGAATTCCAAATCTATAGTACCGCATTGTTAGTATATTATTGTGACGTTCAAGAACCGACCTATTCTTCCAATTCATATTACGTATTATTTTTCGGCGAATCATATCCCTCATACTCAAATGATACTTCCTGTAAAACATATTAGAAACCCTTCTAAAGTTGCGTAATGCAGTTTTCGTATTTTTCATTAATTCACTATTTCTAACTCTTTTTATATTATTATTTAGATCATCATGTATAATACGAATAGATAATATATGTTTTTTAATAGTATCATCTTTTATTGAATTTATATTTTTTTGTATTTTACTGGCTTGTTTTATATATTCCTTAATACACTCTTTATAAGTCCGAAGATCATTTTTAAAAGATTGCTTGTTAAGTATAATTTCAGTAAGAGTATTTCGCGTTTCTTCGCGCACACGATCTCTTCTACGACTAATTTTTCTTATAATGTCCCATGGATTGTGATCACATCCAGGATGAGAACATCTTGCAGTATCATCGTAATATTGCCCCATTAAATAACAAACGGTATGCATCTTATGTCCACACAATAATGTCATTGTAGGGTGCTCAGTAGTACTATCCCATCTTTTATTACATCTTAAACATCCAAATTCATTAGTAATCATATTATCGTCGTTTTCACTCCTATTATTTTCTTCAATATAATGTCTTTGCACCTGATTCTCTAGTTCTTCTTCACTTAGACGTTCTCCCCTATGTGTTTTCCACAAAGTCTCTGTTTCAAAAATTGGTTTAAGGTGATCTAACCATTTATCGGCATCTTCAGGATGTTTTTCAATAAATGAAATAATCAAGTCCAGATTATACTCCTCGTCATTTGCAACAAGGGGATGTGTATCACCAGTGTATTCGTCATTCATTTACATAACATATATCATAGATGTTTAGACCATACGTAATAGCGTATAAAATTGAACCCCTAACTCACTTTTTGGTTGGGCAAAAGCAATGGTATTTGAATACAAAAAGAATGATATTGGTCAATACGTCTGCCAGATATGTGGCATTGTAAAAGATAAGCAAAATACGATGCATTATCACCTTCAAAGACATGAGGGAACACTCTCATATGAATGTAAGGATTGTGACAAGAAATTCTTCCAGAAATATGGTCTTGATAATCATATTAAACTAGTACACGCAAAAAAGGAACCTATACTCAAGTGTACATTCCCATCTTGTACTGAAACCTTTCATAAGAAAGAATATCTACGTGTTCATATTGCCCGAAACCATGTTTCGGAAATAATTAAACCTTGGATTCTCAAAAAGGATGATTCTAAGATTTACACATGCGGATGCTGTAAGAAAGAGTGTAAATCATACCCCTCTATCTTATATCATGTTATGGACCACGCAAAAGAGACAACTGATATAAACCTCAGAGATAAACTCGTATCAATCTAATGATCCGTAACCCCTGTGACAGTACTCATTTGAACTATCAAATTGTACAGATGATATCCTGCTGCTGAAAATCCTAAGAGTAATAGCATTTCATATGCCTGCCTACTAGTCTCTTTTTTATAGTAACCAATCCAAAATAGTAAGGGTGCCACCAATGCCACGTGAATCAAATTGACCCATAAACTTGAACTTCCTGTTATCCATTTAGTGTAAGCCTTATACAGATGATACGCGAAAAGTACAACGGAGAGTCCGATCAGACTGTTAAGCACAAGTTCCGGCGTACTGGCCCTCTGGATGCCTATATATATAAAACCGGGAGCGACAATCAAGACGTGGAACAAAGCCAGGATAACATGATGGTCCATCCTATTAAACCTATTATAGCCGAACAAGATACATTGATACCTACAACGCATATATTCACAGACGGAGCCTGTACAAATAATGGTAAGCGAAACGCCAATGCCGCCTGGGGTGCCATCATAGTCGCCGATAAGGACTATAAGGTCCTGAATCGTCTTTCAGCGGCGATTCCTAAGTCAGAGCCACAGACCAATCAACGTGCCGAGTTACAAGCACTTCTCAAAGGGCTCCAGGCAGCCGAACAGATTGATGGGTTTATAAAACTCTGGTCGGACAGTCAATACGCCATCAACTGCGCATCTGTCTGGGGCCCATCCTGGAAAAGAAAGGGTTGGGTCAAACAGGGCGGCGTCATACAACATCTAGATATCATAAAACCACTTGTTAATCTGGCAGAATCCATGCGAAGCCGTATTGAATTCAAGTGGTTGAAGGGACATAAGGGAGGAGATGCACAACACCAGTTTCCCTGGATGTTCAATCATCAAGTGGATGCCCTGGCCACTGCGGCCTTATGCTAAATTCATATGACCAGAAAAAGCATTCACTGCATGTCTTGCTTGATCAATAGAACACTCTACCCAAGCCTGATTATACGCCCAGGATTCATTACACATATAGACTCCAGGCATTGTATCTGGAAGAGGTAGCACAGAGGCCTTGGAAACCTTATTAAAATCATAGTCACCGGGTACCCAATATGAACAGCCATCAGACCAGGCATGAATCTTAAAAAAGACTGGTTTCGGAATGTACTTATCCGGAAATAGCTCACGAATCTGTTGCATGACCTCCCGCTGAACTTCCTCCTCTCCCTTTTTTTCAATGATATCCATCCAGTACTCGGCATCCTTTCCATCTGTATAAGAAATCATGATAACACCCTTTGCCACATTGATCGGTAAGACATACCTTACTGGCGGAGGGCAGACAAACTTTGGAAGGCCTTCAAACCACATGGGCTTAGCTTTTACCTTCGGAAACACTGCGTACATTCGTATCAAGGGTCGCATCTTGACTTGTTTTAGCACTGCTAAATGTTTGAAACAAGGCATCGTTGCCACTACATCTCGTGTCAGCGCGACAAAGATATTGGATGCGATCAAGGGATCACCTGTTCCATCCTTCAAAGTCACTTCGTACTTATTGCCTCGCTTATGAATATTCGTAGCCTCATGTTCTCTAAGGATTACGACACCCTTAGACTGAATATCATTTTTCAAGGCCTTAACCAAGGATGAAAAGCCCCCGTCTACTACAAAATAGTCATCGTGGCTACCTAGTTCATGGCTCAATAAGGTAACTGCCTTATCTGCTCTTTCAGTGTCTATTTCAGATCTATACTCGTAGCGGTCAGTCAGTTCGTTTGTAAGAGTTGGGCCAACTGTTCTATGTAAGACTTCCTCCAATGTGTGTTTTGCCAAGATTTTACTGTCAATGGTATCAATAGCCAAATTATTCATGTATTTGGAGAACTCAATCTTTTCAATATGACCTGCCCTAGGTATCCAGTATATTTTATTAGAAATAGGTACAATCCCAATCTTATAGTGCTTCAAAATTTCTATAAGTTGATGATGAGACTTGTGGAGACGACCGGCGCCTGCCTCCCACTGTAGATGTCCAATACCAGGAATAGTAGTCTTAAATGTACTCACACGACCCCCGATATATTTATATTTCTCAAGAATACAAATAGTATAATCGGGGTATGATTCTTTCAGCTTTAATGCACAATAGAGTCCGCAAATACCGGCACCTATTATACATATATCGTAGTTACTCATCTATACTAAGTAAATAATACATTATTAGACCTATCTCCGTGCTTTACGCATTGTAGCTGCTTTACGATGTGCCTTTTTTAAGATGCCGAGTAACATTGATCGCGCTTTATTCAGTTTAGCCTTAGGATTATCATGTGGACCGAATTTGTTACCCGTAAATGGATTATACAAGTCATTCAAAATTTCATCTGCCCGCTCAATATCTGCCAATGGATCTTCATCTGGTGAAAATTTCCTGCCGGTAAAGGGGTCATATAATTCAGGGAGTGGAAGGAAAAACTTTTGTGCGCTGAGGTAGTATTCGTTATAGGAATTGTGGGGTGTATTCACTTTAATAGTTTTAGTTTTAAGCGTGTTTGTTTTCCGTCTAGTTCCTGGGGAACGAATACGAAGTTTAGAAACATTATTGAATACATTCCTGGGAGTTTCTATTACAGGTTCTCGTACCCCCTGTATCTTAAAATTGCCTCCTGGACTATACTCACCGTATGGAACACCCTTTGGAGCAGTACTTGGAAAAGGTGGATTAAATTCAGGTGCATATGGAACAGTAGGCAAAGCTAGTGTAGGTTTCTTGGTTGTAGTCCGTTTCTTTAATGTCATTTTTACGGTTGGTGGCTTGAATGGTATAACTGGCTCTAAAGGTACCACAGGTGCCGAAGGTGACATAGGTACCACAGGTGCCACAGGTGCCGAAGGTACCGAAGGTGCCATAGACATAACCGTAGGTCCGCCACCAGGATTCAATGCATCCAATCGTTCTAAAAGTTCCCTAGCGGCATCATATCTAGGAATCATATAAGGCTTCAATTCACCCGCAACCTCCTTCTTTTGAAAGAATTTAACCTTTTCTTCCAAATTCTTCCTATTCTTTTTAAAGTACTGTCGAACATTATAGTCCCCAGAATTTACTCGGCTTTTAATATTGCCCATTAAATTCTTACGTTTGGCAGGCCCTACACTTGAAGGCCCCATGGTAGGTAATTCATTTACACCCTCCATCTATCTATTAATCAATAGACAAATTACTCAAAGGTCTCCTGTAAAGTATCAAATACAGTCATTGTGTCGGATGACGAAAATTTCCCCAGAAACTTGCCGTTCTTTATAACAGCAAAGGATGGGATGCTTTTAAGACCGCAGTAACCAAGAGTATACTTATTCTCATCAACATCACACTTATACCACACTATATCCTGGGGTGTAGATGATAAGAGTGCTGGAAAATCAAGACGCTTACAAGCCCCACACCAGGATGCCGTAAAATATACAACTACACGGGCACTGGCGGGTTTGCCATTCTCATCTATCGGCTTTAGAAGATTTTCGAACTGCACTTGGGTCTGGAGGGGAATCATCTTGTCGGTCATTTCTAGCTTCATCCATTGTTTTCCGGAAGGCGTACATTACGTATCCGCACGCAGCCAAAAGCCCAACGCTAAATAAAAGCACTGAACTTGATATTGACGCATCACCCTGTATCATTGCGCCACCCTTTTGCTTAGATGCCGCCTCCATTGCGGCACCGATCTTAGGAAGTAAAGTAACAACCTTGGTCGCAGCAGTAGCACCTTGAATCGCGACACCTCCTGCTGCATCCGCCACATCCCCCCCAGTCGTAAGTACCTTTTTCGCAGTATCAGCGGCTACGGCTGCAGTAGTTTGTGCGGCTTGCGCACCTGCTTGAACCACGTCAACTGTTACTCCTTTTACAGCGGTAATACCACCAGCGACTACTTCACCGGTTGCCCCTGCTACTGCACCAACTGCTTGCCCCGTTCCTTTACCAATTGCTGCAACACCTTCACCCACACCTTTGATAGCAGCACCAGTTGCATCCACTGCTTGTCCAGGAAGGGCTAATATTTTACCTAATAGTGTAGGCTTATCAGGATCATTCTTTAAAGGTCCCAAACTCGCCCTCTTTGCATAGGGATCCATCTTAAATGGCCACCAAGTTGCCGGGGGTATGCGAGCAACACCTTTTTCTAGTACACCACGTGTATCAAAAAATATTCGATACAAGTCATAAAAACCCCAACCGATAGCTAAAAATACGCCAATTCCAAAAAAGAGCATTCCAGGAAAATACATTAACAATTGTGCTGCCGCACCCACGTAGTCGCCAACCACGATTTTATTTAATGGAAACATTGAGAATAACATAGTCAGAAATACATATCCTATAAATATCCATGGTCTTGGAATATCGGGTGGAGATAGATTCGTAGCACTCTCATTTATAAACATACCCTTACCAATCCCCATAGGACCATACAGAGGAATTCCAATACCATGCTCTTTTATAAATTCCCATTCTCCCGTAGCCTGAGCAATATCATATAGCCACCAAAACCCCAGAAGAGGTATCATTGTTACTAATTTCAATAAAAAGGTCATAGGGCTACGCAGTAGTAAATGATCCAATCCTAAAATTCCAAAAATACAAACAAATACAATATATACCCAATATCCAACCTGCCCCCCACCTTTCCCCGAACCCTTCCAATATTCACCTTGTGTAATTCCTATGTCTATTAACGGCATTAGGCCTCTACCTATTATATCGTAAAGAGAACGCCACCGAAACCATCCGCAATACGAAGCACATTGTGATTTATGGCATAGACTCTAGAATGAAGAGTACCTATACTATTCACAAGGGTAGGATCAATATCCACTTGTAAAATAATTGAATTCATACGACTCGCATTTATAGAACCAGTTGGCTGGATATCTTCTGGTCGTAGAGCAAAACTATATGAATACACAAAATTATCTTCAGGAATTACTGTATGATATTGCCATGGTTGTACAAGTCTAAAATAACCAGCATCTCTCTTTTGAAACCTATCAAACCCATCAAGTTGAAGAACTGCATCTAATAATATGTCCTTTCGAGTACCAACTTCAAATGTTCCAAGACTACTGTAATTAAAAAATTCATGATATCTACTCATAATATCACGCTGGACATACCAAAATAATTCTCTGACCGGGTGATTAAATTCTAGACGTAGAGAACCACTTGTGGCACCCGGAGCAATAGGAATTGGAGTCGTATATTGTATTTGTTCAATCAAGTATTCATGTGTAGAACTCACAAATCTTCTACGCTCTTCAACATCTAAGAATACATAATCTCCCCACAACATAAGATCCGTTATACTGGCAGGTTTAGTCTCCAAATTCACACACGCAGGAGTAGTCAACACCTGTGAGAAAAATAATTGATTTAACGGCCTCAATGTCAAATTAATGCGAATAGGGTGATATTGAAGTGCAACAAGAGGTAGGGCCATACCAGGATTTTTGCAAAACCAGAAGCGTAAGGGTATATATAACTTCAAAGGTCCAAATAAAGTCGGTGGAGAATAACCATCCACTTTCCCAATCATATTATAAAAGCCAGTTTGCTTATCTTTTGTTGTTGTATAATTGGACCAGATTTCCATCCATTCACCACTCTGACGATCAATTTCTTGTTCTCCAATCTCAAGTGTAATTTCTTGGATAAGAGCATGCCCAATTGAATTGACGTAAGATATAGGTGTTCCATCTGTAAGAGTCAGTGCCGGTAGAGTTACTTCCAAAACCACTTGACTTAATAAATCCCCCCGACGTGGAACCAGACATGTAATTCGCTTCCCAAAATCGGGCGTCCCGTCAAAGTACATAGGCTGGCTCTCAATTGCGAAATTCGTGTAACGTCGGTATACCATTTTAAACCATGTCATTTGGGGATTTCCCGTTAGAAACACGTCTTGTTTTCCAAGGGCTACTAATTGTAAAAGCCCGCCTTGACCGACCATCTACACCATCAATAGAATAATGAATTATATATAATTGCGCATAAATCTGCTTATATTTTCACATATGACCATAGTAGGGATGGCATCATCACAGCATACATTAGATATAGATACACTTACTTACCAAGATTTATATCTGAAATCCCAAACGCAATATCAGATTTCATCTTATACGATACCCGTAATACCTGGTGGTAGCAATGTCTATAAAGTGTTTCAATATTTTACACCCGAGCAAGTTCTGAGTACTGCGAATCTGACATTTACACCTTCGACAATTCCAAATATATCAAATGCAATCATATACCTTTCAAGGGATCAAGCCATTCTTAATATCGGACTCAGTACTATATCATCTGCAGTAGGGGGAAGTATTTCAACAACAAATAGCACCATTAATAGACTTCTTCTTTACCAGATTTCTACACTATACACTAGCTCTTACACACAACTTATTAATAGTTACAATAAACTACAAGGTCAGAATATCCAAACACTCAACCTACAGCGTGGTATAGTAAATCTAGGGAATTCTATTTCATCTATTTCAAGTCAATTCACGCCAAATTTCTCCAGTTTGGGCCTCACACTTGAACAAACTTTTAACCAAGGGCCATCTGTATCAACAATCTCATCATATGTCACACAATATTATAATACCATCAGTACAAATATTATAACCTATAGCACAACAATTGGAGAAAGAATTACTGATATTATTGAAGCAGATGCTTCAACACTTACTGGATATAATATTCAAGTTCAACAAATTATTAGACGAGCATCAGGCCCTGGTGTTAGTACATTATCTACAGTCATAACATCTAGCTTTGCCAGTTTAACGAATACAGTTATAAATTACGACCCAACACCAGGAATTCTTAATTTTTCCACATATGTAGATGGTGCTATATCATCATTATCATCGTATTTTATTTTAGAATCTGGAATTTCTGGAATATGCTCTATTTCAACAAATATAAACAGACAATATACATCTAGTATTCTAAATGCACAGAGAATCGCAGGTACACCTGGTCTATGCTCAATTAGTACATTCCTAACAACTGTTCTACGCGCTATTTCAACTAATATCGGTATTTCACAAAATAATACAATATCTTCCTTTTCTACAGTGCTTCAACAACAAAATAATACATTTAGTACAGCACTATCTACGGTGGGTTACACATATCTTATATTACAACAAGAATCTGTTAGCGTATCATTATCTACTTTATCTACGTCATTTGGAAAAAATTATAATAATATTGCAAGTCTCTCATCATTTTCTACCATGCTTCCTTCTGTATATTCAACTATTAATCTATTATTTAATAATCAATCACCCTACTCTACTCTAGAGGTTCTATCAACTGTCAACGGTTCAAATACATCTACACTAAACAAATATATTCTAACAGTCTATCCACAAATATTTTGTGGGCCTGGACTCTCTTCATTCTCAACATATGTGAATCCCAATTTCTCTTCTATTAGCACATCATTAACTACATTATTTTCATCTTTCTCTAATTCAGTATATAATATATCATCTTTGCGTACAGATCCAGGATTATGTACTTTATCTACCTACGTAGGTTCTACTACTCTTAACTTATACAGTAGTTATACAAAGCTAAATCAATCCGTAATAACTATTACACAGAAAAATCTTAGTATTATGCAAGTATATTATTTACTCAGTACTTCGGATTCTATAACATATTCAACTAATAATACTACCCCTCAAATTACAGGACTGAGTAACCTAATATTAGGATTTTCCAATTATATTCCTACTAGTACCGTTGCACAATATAATATCCAAACAAGTAATATATCTACATTCGCCAGTACATCCGCAGGTGTTTATATTTCATCGCTTATTCGTGTGGAAAGCAGATTTACAGGAATGGTTAGTACACTCCAAGGTAGTTACACTACTTTATCAAGTGTTGTTCAACAAAATTTGTATTCTCCATCCTTTTCTACATTCAGTACGAATATCTTAACAACATCTAATCTAACAATTAATTCAGCCCTCTACGCATCAAGTATCGGTATACAAACCTCTACTACTGCTAATTATACTGTATCTATAAAGGGTAATCTACAAATTTTAAACACGACCGATCCAACCATTAATAAGATATTAATAGGTTCAAATAGTCTCGGTCGCACATCCTTCATGAATTCAACAGTAACCGATGTCTATACCTATATGACACCTGACCCTGGATTTACAAATGAAGCTACTGATATTGGTTACAATGGACGTATGTGGGTAGTTGTTGGGAATATGAATGTGGCTCCGATAGTAGCAATATATTATACAAATAACCCAATAAATGGATGGACTGCATCTACAACAATACCTTCTGGACTTACTAGTATATATACAGTTCGTTGGTCTGGAACATATTGGCTTGCTGGAACAAGTGGAACGTGTCAACTTATAAGAAGTGTAGATGGTATTACATGGGTAGATGCATCGCCTCCCATAAATAGTAAATTGGATTCTATCAGAAGTCTTGCGTGGAATGGGTTAAATTGGGGCGCGGTTGGAATAAATACTGCGACGGCACCCTTTATGACAATTATATACACTGACCAAAATGATATATGGCAAAACGCAGTGAGTACATTTACAGGAGGTGGTACAGATATTGCAACAAATGGAATAACTTGGGTTGCAACGGGTAACGGTGGATCGCAAATGAAATATAGTACTGATGGTTATTTATGGGGAAATGTGAATCTACCGCAACTCAGTACTGCTAACGCAGTTACGTGGAATGGAAATATGTTTTTAGCAGGTGGTTCTAATGGAAATTCATCTAATCTAGTCTATAGTTACAATGGTATTACATGGAATTATACACCAATACAAGAAATAAGTACTGTTAATTCTATTACATGGGATGGGAAATACTGGAATATAGCTGGAACGGCGGGGACACTCAATAAACTGCTGAAATCTTCAGATTTCATTACATGGTCTACATTAAATATTGGTGTCACAACATCTAAAATAAATAAGATTGGTTTTGCGTCAAATACAACACCCACAATTCAGTTATCTAATTTTGATATTTTCTCTAAGGAAATACCGGTAATGATGAATTCCAGGCATCGCCTAAATATTATTCATTCTACAATTTACTTCAATGATGGAAGCCTCACTATACGAAAACAAGACCCTCCTAATGAGACACTTGCAAATATTGGCATTAATACTACGTATCCCGAATACGCGCTTGATATTGCAGTTGGTAATGCTAGAAAGCCAGCAGGAACAAACTGGGTTACGGCAAGTGATGCTCGTGTTAAGACTTCTATAGAATCGGCAGATCTATTATCATGCGCAAAACTGGTATCTGAAATTCCCATGCGCACCTACAGGTTCAATAAGGCGTTTCAAGAAAAAACGGCTACTAGTGATATTTTACAATACGGGTTTATCGCACAAGAAGTAAAAAGAGTGCTTCCCAAAACTGTATCTTATACTAAAGAACATGGTCTAGATGATTTTCATTCACTTGATACAGACCAGATATTCAAACTAGAATTCGGAGCAACTCAGTATTTGTTAGATACAGTAACACGCTTAGAAGCACACGTATCTACACTGGAATCCCGTGTAAATTAATATTTTTTAAACATTCGTAATCTTAGATGGCCTTGTCTCAAACAAGCCTGCAACTAGATACTTTGACAGTAGTTACACTATATAATAGAGGGTCATTTCTGTCAACTGGGTTGTCATATGTACCTGTGGTTAGCAGTTATGGGACATTTTATAAATGGACAAATAAACCAACTGGACAATTATTTGTAAATGTATTCTATACATATTCTAATGGCGATATATTCTTTAGTTCAATTTCGTCCATATACAAGGAATATAATATTACGTCATCATCTCTATATTTTAACACAGATACATTATTATCAAGCATTGCAAGTAATAGTTCAAATACAAATATAATAAACAATATACGTACAAGCACTTTTAATAGCTATTTCTTAAGTCTAGATTACAACTCTACAATCGTATCACAGTATTATAGTTCTATTAGTCGCAGCTATTCTTCAATTACTCCAGGTGTAAGCACTACGGTAAATAAGATTTATAATAATTTATTTTCACCAAATGCTTCTACTCTTATACAAGCCGGCATATATAGATATATACCCAGAGAAAGAATACCTGAATTTACATCTAGCATTCATAATCCAGAACCATTACTTCAAGGAATCTTTGGAGATAATTCAAATGCTCCTGTAAAATGGTTCTGGCAAGGGCAAGCTTCTGGATATGTGGGACCTGGTCTGAGTTCTATAGTTGATTATTTGATTACTGACCCTGTATATTCGTATATTAATGTTATATATCTTGATATATTATTTAATATAGATACAGGATTACAGTCATCAAATGTATCTTTAGATGCATACAGGAATAATATTATTAATACTATGTTAAATGCAAATAATTATATTGATGGAGGGTCATCCATCTCAACACTTTATCTAAGAGAATATAACTCAACTATTAATTCAACTCTACGTTATGCATCAACATTTGGTTCGTCATTTTCTACATCTTATAAACAACTTACATATAATATTAGTACCTTTTCACTACCAACACTTGGTACTTTTAGAATTGGTCAATATATTAGTACTGGTAACAGTAGTCTAAATATGTATCAAAATATGTCCAATAATAATTTATATAGCACTATGTCTAATTCAACAATTTTATTAAATCCTTTGAATGTTATGTCATCTATTGTTATTAGTTCTGTATCTACTAGTCTAACTGCACTATCAAATGCCGACTACTTACCTGGATTTTATAAAATTAGTAGCATATTCAATTCAATTATTGCCTCGTTCTCTAAATCATTAGAGGTTTCTACTAATTATAATGGGTACTTAGGGCTCTCAACTTACGAAAATACGGTATTTAGTACATTCTCAACCAACCTTACGTATGAACTTGGTAAGAAATTACTAGACCCATTGAGTACCTTGAGCTATAATTTATCAACATTTTCTACAATAATAACAACCTATAATAATGATTTATTAAGTGTACCAGTAAGATATATTACTGCCCCAGGTATTTCATCGTTTCAATCAGATCTCAGTACAAATACTAGAGTGACGTATATTGATTATAGTAATAAAATATCTTCAATTCTATTTACATTCTCAACGGGAGTCAGCCTGGTATATGCCACCCCTGGATTATCAAGTTTATCATCATATGTATATTCTTATACACCTACAAGCGTCAACAACTATAATACTACAAATACATATGTGACAACCGGATTCGAATCAGAAATATCTACAGTATACTCTGTTATAAATACAGTGACCGATACTATAAGTACAAACCTTACAAACTACATAAGTGCTGGAATTACAGCTTACAATAATTTGGAATCTATATATACTCAGCTTTCAACGAATACTCTATTCAGTCTAATAAGGCAAATAAATTATATTAGTTCTCAAACAAGTCTAACAAATCTAGGGGTTCCCGTTGGTTACCTATATAATTATATTTCTTCAGTGAATACTCTAGCACCAATATTCTTAGATAAATTAGACCCATTTTATGGATCAACTGTCTATTACAATATGCTTACAATTATACCAAACTATAGCACTACGTTATATACACCACAAAATTTAATTACTCCCACTTATATATTAATAAGTACTAAATTTGTATCATTAGATACGCAATATATAAATTCAAGCGCATCATCCTTTACTATAGACACTCTCACACTTCAAACTTTACAAACCAGTTCATTTGTCTTAAATATGTATGGCTCCCTTTCTCTACAGCCATTTACTTCAGATAACTCAGGAATTCCAAATATGGATCTTCCAAATTTCCAAGTGTATAATAACTCACTTACATTATTAGCAAACTCCCAACAAAATATTACGACACAGCCATCAACTATATCATTTAATATGAGTAATTTAACAATAAAAAAACTATATTTAGCAATTCCATTCAGTTACATAGGTATTAATACTATTAGCCCTGAATATTCCCTAGATATAGCAATCGGTGATGCAAGAAAACCTAGTGGAACATCGTGGATTACAGCATCAGATGAAAGAGTAAAAGAGCGAATTTCAAGTATAAGCTTAGATGAGGCAATAAAGAAAATATCAAGCCTCCGACTTGTCTCATACGTCTGGGATGAACCCTATCGATTAGAACATATGTTATCAAAAGAAAGAACATTGGGTTTTATAAGTCAAGAAGTTCAAAATATATTTCCAGAATCAGTTACTAGCAAAGAAGAAAATGGGTTCCCTGATTTCAAATCATTAGATGTAGATCAGATATACAAAGCTAAATATGCAGTAACACGGTACTTAATTCAAAAGGTATCTTCTCTCCAAATGCGAATAACCAACTTAATGAAATCTTAAATAAGGATAGAGTATGGCGTCATACAACACAAGCCAATATATTGACACCCTTACTGTAAACACAATTTTTACTAAGGGTGCCAATAATACGAACATTCCAGCATTCCGTGTGCTGACAACTGATGGAAATGGCGGAACAATATGGATGTCGCTATCATCACTACAATATGGTGCTGCATACCACACCATTAAAACATCCGTGGGGACATATACTGCTGATCAGGCTACAAACGCAACATTTTCACTGCTAGACGGTCCAAATGCAGGACTCATTAATGATCCTACGGCGTCTAATACTACTTATTTGTATGCGAAAGCATTTGGCAAATTTGATATTAGTGGTGGCAATTCAATACATAGTTATGACTCGGTGACCAATACAGTAAACAGTAATATTATATTTGTAGGGACGGGGGGAATCAGTATCAAAGGTGACCCCCAAACGAACACCATGTTTTTTGATGGTCGCGAACTTCCATTCGTAAGTACAATACCATATTCTTTCAATAAAGCCGTCGTGTATAGTAACGTTCCTCAAAATACTCTTATTGCGAGCACAAACAAAAGTTTGATTCTTCAAGCACAAAGCGCATCATCCATTCTAGGTTTTGTTGGAGAAGGCCTTGTTGTAATTGATACAAAATATGCATCAAATCGAATACATATTAAATTATCTACGCTAACAATGTCAAATGTTAGCACATTATTGACACAAAATAGAATTACATTTAGTACTTTTGTAAATAAGCTAGAACTTTCTACAGTATATAGCGAGTTTCTTGGCTCGGGCCGTCCTATTAGCGGTGAATCAACTCTTTCGACAACTTACACAGGAATCAAAAATGTTGAAAATTCTATCAGCGCAAATATTACAAGATTCAGCACAAGCATAGCAAATATTGCCATTACAAAAACTGAATTATATATGAGTACTTTATTTACTTCTTCTATTTCTTATGCTGGAGTAAGGCAACCTTTTATACAATATGGGATTGCGTTAAATTTACCTCTAGCTACATCTACAATTCCAACGGTTATCTTACCACAATCTTATAAAAATTCTAATTATTCTATCCAACTTACATACTCAAATACTACAGATCTACAATTAGCAGCATCAACAATTGTATATGCCACCACGGTTCAGAGTAATAGTTTCTCCATTATAGGGACTCTAGGAAAGAATGTATATTGGACTACATTCGGTGACATTTTCTAATCTAATAAAAATCCCTCTCTTTCAGCAAACTCTTTCGCCCAAGGTTCCAAATATCCTTGGACGACCGCAGTAGGTCTATATGGCCAAGGTGCAAGAAATACGGCATTCGGTTTTTCATGAGCCCTTATAACTGATAAATGAAGCCTATCTGGACCCATACATGTATCAAAAAATAGTTTCTGTCCCCTGAAATTCTCAGCCACATTGACGCGAATACAGAATCTAGACCAGTCGGATTCAGGATGACCCGTGATAGCAAAATCGCGTTTAGCCTGATAAAGTAATATATTGAAAAATTCCAAGTATACCGATGCTCTCCAGAGAGTGGCTTGAAACGTAAACTTATATTCATCTGCGTCAGTTAATACCTTCCAGTTACAACAATTTCCATATGGCTTGGCAAATACTGAGGGTCCTGGAGAAGGCATCAGACGAATACTTCTTACTCTGGAATCCGTTTCCAATATATAGAGTGCATGTTTTAGTAATATATAATCAGGCGACCTATCTAACCAGAAGTCTTCTTGGAGTGGTAAAATATAATCAAACTCATTAAAAATATATGATACTGCCGCAATTCTAGATTCTAAAAACCCTGTCTCATTCGGCTGTAAGTGAACATGATGAGTATTTGTCTGATTAAGTATTCGTGATACATACGAATCCGTCGCAGTCAGTTCCGTTGCTAAGAATATGGGAACTATGTCTAATTCTTTTGCGTACCTACGCATACATGTAATCTGTACTTCCGCATATTTCATATATTTAGGAGTTGTATTTACCAAAATACACCAAGACATTCTACTATTCTTAGAACGAACCAAGTGTTTAATACGAGCGGTCTAAACTCCCAGGCACTATTATAAAATAGATGTTGACGAGAAATCCAACAACCGGCGGAACCATTCGCCTCATTCGTTCCGATAGTTCTGTATGGAAAAATCAAAAAACATTGGTTTGGATGAAGCAATCGCCTGATAAAACAAGTGAAGCAAATCGCTGGTTACGTTGGGATATTGCTATAGAGGGTGTCGCAGAGGACTTACTTACATGGAATCCTAGTATTATAGTCATAAAGGAGTCTACAGAAGATGTAATGAAATTTTTGGGGACCCAGCAAGCAAAAGACACCAGATTCCTCCTTCTATCATCCAAAGTCGCAGAGTCAATTGGTGACAGCCAATTCAAGAAATTCGGACTCGGAAATATCATGTGTTTAGAGGAATTCACCAGTATGTACCCATTTCTTGGTTCTGATTGGGATGGCAGTACAGAAGATGCCCTTATATGCGCATCTATAGTATTCCGATATCAGAGACTGATAGGTGTTTCACCTGGTCACTCTCGTCTTTCTGATGTAATTTTGAATCCTATTGAACTCAGACTTATTGGTAGCAGTGACGCGGATGCAAAACCACCCGAGCCTCTCGTTCTCATTCAACAGTATTATAAGCCAAAGGAGACTGCGAGGGCAAAAGAGATTGATAAGTGCCTGAAGCAAAATCTGGAAAACCCCCTCATTGACAAATTATACCTATTTTCCGAATCAATGGATTATAAGCTACCAAAGTCGGATAAACTAGTTCTTATTCATAAAAAAGACCGTATTACATACGCTGACTGTATTCAACTAGTTCAAGAGCGTATAGGTAAAGGGCATATTGTGGCATTCGCGAATGCCGATATTTATCTGGATCTTACGTGGCGCTTTGTATGGACTACTGACTTACATGATATTTGTATGGCACTCTTACGTTGGGAAGATGGCCCTGAACCCACATTATATGGACCACGCTCTGATTCACAAGATACATGGGTTCTACACACTGATAGTATTCTAGAACGCAAGTGGAACCTAGAGCCATTCAAGATTCAATTCGGTACTGCTGGATGCGATAATGCCATCTTACCCGAGTTTCTACGACAAAAATTCCGGATTGTCAACCCAGCTATGACCCTTCGGACTCTACACGTCCATGCCACACAAATCCGCCATTACGACCCCACAAATATCGTAGATAGACCCATTTACATGTATGTAGACCCTACTGGAATTCATGAACTGAATCCTATAGTGGCATGGGATTCATGGGCGCCTAATACCGTAAAACACGTACCCCTAGATCGTCCATTGAGGGCTACTACCGCAAAGACACTTGGTATTTTCTGTTCACAGATTAATCGCGATCCTAGTTTCTCATGGTCAGTGGATGGTACCAATACTTACTGTGCCCCTGTAGATCAAGACCATGAAATTCAAATGGAAGGTGGTGCATTTGTAAGCCCTCACGGACTCGTGTATCGCCATACGGGCTTATGTGTAGGAAAGACTGAAAAGCAAAAGGAATTATGGTCCGAAAACCAAATCAGTCATCTTATGCCTGCGCAACATACGGCTTCTATGATGGCATTTCCTTTGGATCCTACGTGGGTTGAGGAGGCCTCCCTGTATACTCTGTATTATCTATCCAGAGTAATCAAACAGCACCAACTTACACCCGAGGCTTCCTTCTGGTGTAAGCAATCTACCGAACTCCTTGCTGCCTTCAAGTTATTCAATTGGAAAAAGCCTCGTGGCCACCTTCTTCATTTTAGTGAGCAATCTCAAGCATTCGCAGATAAGGTAGTGGGTCGTACGGCCCATACTGTTCGCCTCTTTCCAGATGATATAGAAGCTCTGAGGACAAACCTATTTGAATCCTTCTGGGTTCCTACCATTTCTGAGACAGCACCCCTCGTAATTGTGGTTGATGAAAAACAACTAACTGAGACCTTGGTGGCAGAACTAAGTGAGCTCTATAAGAAAAGACACGAGGTTCGCATACTTCATATTGATGACGACGCATATGTCTGGGCTAAGGCGCTTTCAGGAGCCAGTCGTGTAATCCTAAGTTCTTCTGTCAAGAATCTGAAGCCATCCTGGGCATGGCTCTGGTTGGCACCAAAGGGGTGTAAAGTGCTAGAGTTACAGGAGGAACGTGAGCCATCCGATTCACTTGTACATCTGTGTGCGGCTGCCGATATGGAATGGACACTCCTACAATATCCTCGGGCAACACCCGACGGTCTCAAGAAAATTATATTAAGAGAAGTGGCTAAATGGTTCCAAGTGAATACAGCACTCGTATTACCTCTCGTTGTGGTACCACCCAAGTCAATGAAATTCGGCTTTTTCGGACACAAAGGCGACTCATTCCGTGAACTGATTGATATGTGGGCCGAGAAGGGATATATTGAGAAAAAGGAGGACCCTATTGCCACCCAGTGCTGGTTGGAAGGTGTAGGAAAGACCCTTTTGTACGACCGACCCACATGGGAGTGGCTAGAGAAGTCATCAGAGGCCGAGCAGAACTATAAGGTCTGTCTGGCAGGAAATCCCGCTGCCTCCGAAAAGCCTAATACACAGCCTTGGATTTTCTGGCCCAGGCAACCTAGACTTGTTGAGCGCTTGGCTGCGAGCACTTTAGAGAAGGGGTTCAATGATAGGAGTGACTTACTCGTATTCTACGGGCGTGTGGAGAATGACAAGCAGGGGGCCTACCGTCAAGATATTTCAGGGTGGCAAGAACTCTGTACTAAGTTCTCCATGCCTATTGGTTCCAAAGAACCCTATGCCCTGGGTCCCGAGGAGTATTTGCTGGCACTCCAGGGTGCTAAATATGGCTTGTGTCTGAGAGGCTATGGTCCAAAGTGTAATCGTGAGATTGAACTTCTGGCCATGGGTACTGTACCCCTTGTGACTCCTGGTGTGGATTATTCAGGCTATGCCGAGCCCTTGATTGACGGTGTTCATGTGATTTGTGTGAGCAATGCCGAGGATGCCAGGGTCAAAATGGCTGATATATCTGAAAGTATGTGGATCACCATGTCAAAGGCTGGCTATGAGTGGTGGAAGAGGAATGCCAGTGCAGAAGGTTCCTGGCAGAGGACACATACCTTTATTTAATCCCCAACCTTAATTTTCCCCACCGAATAGTCTTTTTAAGTTTCGCCTCGTTGATAGACTGGCTGTAGCCACGAACATCAAAGAGACCCCCCTTAAACATCTCAGGCTTATTCTCGTACTGGGATGACCCATTGAACCAATTGGATTTTCCGAGGTAATTATTGCTTGTAAATGAGGACTGTGGTAAGTGTGCGTTTCCATCCTCCGCGAGTTTCTCACCGTTAATCCAAATCTGGAGAGCAGGTCGCACTCCATCACCAGAGGCAGTAGTAATACAGATGTGTGTCCATGTCTTCAGTTTAATGGCACCCTGAACCTTGATGTGCTGCATCCGTAACTTCCCATTCCAGACTTCATAAAGCAATGTGGCAGTCTCACCCCCTGCTGTGGGGGCATCTGCCTGAGGAGGTGGAACGGGCTTCAGTTTCCTCGGTAAAATCTGCTGTGGTTGCTGGGCTGAAGGATCATTCACATTGGCTGACGTAGTTAACATGAGTTCCATGGGGCTCATAGTGGGAACAAATTGAGCGCCCGATGGAAAATCTGGAACTACCTTATTCAAATCAGTTCCCTTACACGCATCCTTACGAATTTCAGAACCCTTATCCATGGTACCATCTCCACGCCCCAAAATACCCACAAAGACATTATCAATACCCGCACCATTTCCAAAGTCTAAGAAATGCATATTGTTAGCAAATTCTTCGCAATAGACCCACATAGATAACGCACGCATCGTAGTCAACGTGATCTTCTTTCCGAAACTCATATCTGGAGAATCTCCTAACCTCATGAATTGGTCAGACCCATTAAATCGGAGACCCTTTGTTACTTGAACTCGCTCATCTAAATTTGTTGTCCGGGTCTCATTCCCGTACAATAGTTGAGAGGGCAAGACTTTCACTTCCGCTTCATTTATGCTTATACCTCCAGCCAAAAAGGAAGTCAGATTCTCGGAATAGTCTTTCATATCATCAATAAAACGAAACCAGAACATAATTCCTTGATAAAAGTCTATGATATCAGCAATATCTTCAGGAGGGTCTGTATCAATAAATGTGCGAGTATCAAAGGTCGTACTCAAACCTCGGTAACATTTCGCTTCCCAATTTCCCTTATCACCACGTACTACAGCACAGTAATCGGCTCGCCCATCCTTATCAGCATCACGCATATAGTCATCACGACTCGTTTTGAACCCCTGTTCAACCGTAGGGGTTTTATATGAAGTGGAACTCATATTCTCAGTACCAGCCAAAGCGCACGCAAAGAATTTCTTATTCTCATCCCCCCCTACCGGAATCACCATCCGACAAAAGTCATGTTTCACCCCCAATGCCTGAACATCCACATACCCCATCACATTACGTTTATCCTGGGTAAAGCCAGCCTGTTCAACATTAAAAGAAACATCCCCCCGACGAGGAAAATAACCAGACAAAAATGGATTGTCGCCTACATCGACTATAAACCCCTCTTTCAAAAATAATGGTTGAAAAATATCAAGAGCCAGCGTCACCAATAAAATGGAAACCATTATATATAATAAGGTATCCCACGACATCTCCTAATCGCTAAAGGGATTTTCAAACAGATTAGAGTCTCGCAGTTGAATAGATATGAAAGGGGGGAGTTTAAAAGGCCAAGGAGCATATGGATGTGTATTTCAACCAGCACTCTTATGTAAAGGCTCTAAGAATCCTACCGATCCTAAGAAGGTTGGTAAGATTACTGACTACGTGGATGCCAAAAATGAAGTGGCATTCGGGAAATATTTCAGTAAAATACAAGGGTCAAATAAATATGTCATATTTGCTGAACCAAGCACATGTATTCCTCGGTCAAAAAAGAAGCAAGTTGAAAAGGATATTGACCTATGTAAAATATCTGATAAAGTCCCTATGGATACGATGGTACAACTTATAATGCCCTTTGGAGGCTATCCAATTAGTCGTATAAACTTGGATCCCAGTGAATTCAACTTCATGAAAACAATGGAACAAATCTTAGAAGTCGGTACATTCCTCCTACTCAACGATGTCTGCCATTTTGACATGAGTGTACAAAATATACTATTTGACGCTAATAAGAAGCCCCGTGTCATTGATTTTGGCTTCGCTTTCAGACCCAGTATTTTTGAAGCCGGTGATTTATCACTTCGCTGGAGAGAAATCGGATTTGATCACGATACTGAGACTCCTGAAGTAACACTCATGTTAGCCACACATGAAAATATTAGCCTTGAAGAATCTATTAAAGGTCTCAAACAACAAAAACCTGCAATCCAACATCTCGCAAGCATTTGTGGTGTATCTCCTGATGCATGGGCAGGAGATATTCGTAAGTGGGCTCAGACATCAAATAGTTTTATGATTCACGACTGGGAAGCTTGCTGGAAGACATATTGGCCGGGATTTGATGCCTGGTCTATTGGCGCTATACTTTTAACACTCCTAGATGTGCAAATGCGATTCCACACATTTGTTGAATCAGATACTTGGAAAACAAATGCTAATAAAATAAAGAAGGTACTCATGGGACTATGTCGTGCTCACCCTGCATATAGAATAGATGCCGCGGAAGCACTTGCTTATTTAACTGATGGAAAACATCCCCTTATTTCCTCAAGCGCCGGGTCTGAAAGTAGCGCTGAAGGCTATGCTTGGATACAAGAGAAGAAAGCTCGTCGCCAATTTCATTCATAAAGCCACCTTTCTGTACATCTTTACTCATATGTAAGGCCTTCCCCCTCGGTACACAGAAATATCCGCAAAATTCTGTATATTTAAGAGGGTCTTTCTTATCCTTATAAATGAATAATGATCTGTCGGGCCTTATTATAGGCCGCCCAGATGCATCCACACGTTTCACAGATAGTGCACCCGGCTTATGAGACCAGTAACCATCAGGGTCCTGACGTAAAAAATGATAATCCTTCTTTGGATCCACAATCAATGCGATTTTACTAGTCTGATACGGACACTTTTCATAATATGTAGTCGTGCGGATTTTAGGATTGTCGCCCCATAAACGCGACACCATATCCCCACACCCCTTCTCTTTTTTTCCGAACCGATTATGACCAGCCTTATATCCTGGCTGAGGAAATCCAACATCGCAATTAGGCTCCTTCATACAGTCCTTCACATATTCCGGGTCAATCTTATCAATCGCGTACGCAAAACAATTGTGACTGTTTTCAATGAACTGATTCTCATTCCACTTTTTCATATCGAGTAACGGCTCATAATTACTTACTGGACTCATTAGACACATTGACGATCTCATTTTGCGGCTCTTGGACTTGTCCTGGGAGCGTAGCCCCTTCGGGTTGTGAAAAGAACACCACGGCATTTTTGGAAGAGGAGGGAGTTGGCAATTCGGATCGCATTGACAATAGGGTTTTGTGGGCAATTTTTGGAAATGCGGAAGGGCTCTCCTCGTCATCTATATTATTCCTTGGTAATATTCCATCCATCATTGGTTTGTCATTCATATCATCCAACCAAGCGGCTATGATTTTTCGTTTATCTGTCGGGAGTATCGCAAGCAAATCCTGGTGACTCATAGGTGTCTGGAGAGGGGCCATAGGCTTCTGATTTGTTGCATTGCCAACCCCCGAAGTATCCGTGAATTTCCAGTACTCTTCTTCCACTTGCCGCATCTTTATTTTTTCAGCCATATGAAAAAATACTAAGAATTGATTCTCATGTGTAGGTGTAATATGTGCTTCTTTGTGTGAATATCGCCCACTGAGCCCAATATACTGCCAACCTTCCGATTTAAGAAGTTCCAATGTCGTATGTATGAAAAAATATTTTTTGTCTAATTTGAATAACGTCATAAGCCCATTACATATTGTTACAAACACCGATATAACCCATGTAGTCCAATATATTGGCGCTTGATATGTGGTACCCTGGATTGATAAAAATGCGGGTACTAATATGCTTCCTACCGTGACAACAATGCGACTCATGTAAAATAGAAATGATAAATTATTTGCGCGTATTTGGAAATTATGTAATACATCTAAATACCGCTCTTGTAGTACTGACTTCTTATATTTTTCAATGCTAAGACTATCAAACATCATAAATAGTTTATCTAATTGCTCCGGCCTCCTCCTTTTCATACTCATTCTTTCTAGATATCAAATAGATATATGAAAGATCTCACAGACGTAAACATATACTGTATTAACTTGGATAATCGCCAAGATCGCATGGAATTATTTAATACACAGGCCGCCCTATCAGCAATGCCACACATTCATCGTATTTCTGGAGTAGAAGGCCAAAGTATAGACGTAATCAATAATCAACAAATCGGGCTACAAACACGCGTTCAACTTACAACTAGTTATCGTCGTTCTCATTATGAAATCCATAGTAAAGGTGCTATTGGTGCGTCGCTATCACATTATAAGACATGGAAAGAATTTCTCAAATCCGGTGCAAAATATGCCCTAGTTATGGAAGATGACGCAGAACTCCCAGCAACATTTGCTATGATGTTTAATCACACTATTAAGAATCTACCGGTATCATGGGACTTGTGGATACTCGGCTGGAATCATTCCCCAATTGATTTAAATGAAAAAGACCGCGAACCTTTCCGTCAGATCCTACACTTCATTGGCGCACATTGTTATTTAATAACAAGAAAGACTGCTAAACTCTTTATTAAAGAAATGTTTCCTATTGAAACACATATTGAGCATTATATGAGTAACGTGGCATATATGAATAATTTACGAATTATACGTAATATTGGGTTCCATGTATCGCAATTTGATAGAACAAAGAATATTTCAGATGTTCGTAAACCTGAAGGCTGCCCAACATGTCTTGTAGACGATAATGCCCAGGCAAATGACGCCAGGCGTAGAAATATGCTAAACATAGGCGCAAGCATAAAGTAAAAATTGAACTACGTAACACCATGACACGTAGCTACAAACAATGAGCAGTATATATTCTTATACATACAGTTCAGAAGGTCAAGGCCCCTGGTGGGGAATACGATGCCCTTCTGATATGTATAGATCTGTTGTAAACAGGGTTCAGGAAACAGATAGATACTTTGTTTATCTGACAAGTGTAAGAGGTGATACACTCGCAGTGGCAATTGAAGGCCCTCACTCTGATGAACAATGTAATACTATCTTTGCACCTGAATGGGTACTCTCTCGCCTCGGAATTGAAGAAGGAGACTCTGTCATGATGGATCCTATACTAGAGGCACCACCCAATGCCGAAATAGTTCGCATACAGCCTATAACTGTCGCATCCGTTGAGAATCCAATCTTTGTTGAGGGACTCACACAAGCACTCAACCAACTCGGCATACTTCAAGAAGGCATCCTTTCCGCTATAGTTGACCCATCTATGCCCGAATTACACGAATTCTTGGTGGAGAATCTGAATCCTGCCAAAGTCTGTCTTGCAAACGGCGATCTCAACGTAGATCTTGTATCCGCAGTTGATTACGAAGAGGCTGAGACGTTCAAATATAATGTGTCACCCATGGAGGAAGAATTTATAAGAGGAAATGGAAGACCTAATACACCTTTACCACCCGAGACATCATCAATGCCTCTTGTACCAGTATCAAATGCACTACCCACGATGTTTGTACCCTTTAGTGGAAGGGGGTATCGTATGAGTGATTATCGTAAGAACTAGTGGCCTAAAATTCACCCAGTATATATAACCAATGGCAGATACTATTTGCGACGTCATACAAAATGCACTCAATACAGATTCAGGGGCTTTGATTGGACGAAATGGCACGATTGAACTAGAGCAGATGATATGTGTCAACCCTGGTCGCCTGGCTATTCTACAACGAAATGCCGGTATTTTTCCAATCGCAATACATAGTATTTTTTACAAGTGGCAAAAAGATTCTATTGAAGCAACTAAATCAGCAGATGTTCTCGCAGCAGGGTGGTATGAGCCACTCAAAGAGGCAGAAGAAGAAGCATTGACGAAATGGTCTGTGCGCGCTGCTTTAGTACCACTCAGAGCCCTGGAGCCATATTATGTGGAAAAGGAGAAACGCTGGACTAGACTGCTACAAGGCCATCATGTGGCAGTAGTAACAAGTTTTACACAGACTGCCAAAAAACAGGTTGAAGAAGTCGGGTTAGATAAGATATGGGGGGCAAATACCATATTTCCCAATGATATTACATGGCACTGGGTTCAAACTGGCTATCCAATATCTGTATCAAATGACACATGTAGATGGCCTAATGGAATTAATAGTTGGCATCAAGCGGCAGAATATATCGTTGGAGAAGTAATCAAAACTGGCTCTCGGTTTGCCTTAATAGGTTGTGGGGGTCTCGGAATGCCTATCGCAAAAATGCTAAAAGACCGAGGTATTATCACTCTCGTCCTGGGTGGCTCTATACAGGTGCTTTTTGGAATTAAGGGGCGTCGTTGGGAGAACCATTCGGTGATATCTAACTTTTGGAACGATGCATGGGTCTGGCCAGATAAGAATGAAGTACCAGGAGCAGCTGAAGAGATTGAAGGGGGGTGTTATTGGGGGTATTAGAGTGGGTATTAACAAACACACCTGCTAAAATTGAACTGGTATACAGCCCTCGAGTATCTAGACAAAATGAAGCGTGTTTATAAGAAAAAGAGCACAACTAGCACCACGACACAGCCTGAAAATGTTATTGTGGCACCCACCACTAGTACAAACACTGTAGAAGCCAAGCCAACATGTGGCATCTGTTGTGAGGCATACAACAAGGTGGCAAATACAGAGGTCAAATGCTGTTTCTGTCAGGAATCCTCGTGTCGCCGCTGTATCCAGACATTTATCACCTCCACCACAAATGACCCTCACTGTATGCACTGTAAGAAGGTATGGGAACGCGAGTTCATTGACGATAATCTTACTGCCACATATCGCATGAATGACTATAAGAAACATCGTGAAAACATCCTGTTAGACCGAGAGATTGCTCTGATGCCTGCCACACAACACAGGGCTGAGCAGATTCGCGAGGCTGAGAAGATAGAGAGAGAAATGCTCCCACCCTTTGATATGCAGCTCAAAGAACTCTACGCACAATCTAGTGAGATAAATAAGAAGATTGCAACTATTTACGGTCTCCGCAATCAAGTCCAATATGAGATACGCACCCTTCGCACAGGAAAGGGTAAGAAGGATAAGGCCGAAGTCAATTTCATCCGCAAATGTCCAGATGGAGAATGTCGCGGCTTTCTCAGTACTGCGTGGAAGTGTGGTCTGTGTTCCAAGTGGGCATGTCCAGAATGCCATGAAATCAAAGGAGAGAATCGTGACGCACCCCACGAGTGTAAGCCCGAGAATGTTGCCACTGCGAAACTCTTGGCGAAAGATAGTCGCCCATGCCCTGGATGTGCGGTGGTCATTAGTAAGATTGAGGGTTGTGACCAGATGTGGTGCCCTCAATGTCACACTGCCTTCTCATGGCGTACAGGCCATAAGGAGACAGGTGTAGTCCATAATCCCCACTTCTATGAGTGGCAGAGGAAGCAGAATGGTGGTGTCGCCCCTCGTGTGGCAGGAGACGTAGCCTGTGGCGGTATTCCTACATACCATGAAGTCCGTAGCGGCATAGTTGGTCTTACTGGAAAGGAGGGGACAATTACCTACAATTTCCACAGGCTGATCAACCACGTACAACATGTGGATATGGAGAGGCTACATAATGTCTTCAATCAGGCAGATAATGAAGAATTGCGTATTCAGTATCTTCTTGGAAATATTACAGCCGACGCTATGAAGTTGGAGGTACAGAAGCGTGAGAAGAAGCGTGAGAAGGACCGTGCACAAAGGCGTGCATACGAAGTCCTGATTCAAGGAGGGAGTGACCTTATTAGACGTATGATTTCCGAAAAGGATATCGTAAAGAAGAAGGGTGTCCTTGATGAGATTGACGCACTCCGCATATATGTCAACGAATTACTCGCCAAGATTAATGAACGTCTTAAACTCTCTGTGCCCCAATATACAAGTGACTGGGGTACGACATATCCGTTCTCCCCAACTGCTAAAAAACAAGAAAAAGCTAAGAATGAAAAAAATATGACCAACGTAGCAGCAGTTGTAGCAACGGAGGTAGCAGCAAATACTTTGGTAAATCTGAGGAATCCTGCTACACCTACTCAGTAGATTTCAATACTGGTCCAGTAGTAAAGACCCCTAGGCGCTCAGCATTATCCCCCCAAGGCGCATAACAAACTTTTTTTATAACTTTAGTCAAGTCCAAGTGAGATGCCAGACAATAAATGGATGATTCAATCATATGAAGTTCCGTGGCACCTTCTATCAAGTAAGTATAATCAATAAGAGGTTTTCCAACTACATTCTCAGCTAATTCCCATTCAATAGGGTTCAACTGCCTATCATACGGATTCTTATTGAAATCCAGTATGAGTGTATTAGAATCAGACCTCTCCTTTACAAGTGAGGTAATTGGTAGTTTCTGTACTGAAGATTCCTCGTGAATCAGAATATATGGCCTACCTGAATTACTGATACATTTTACCAAGTCCTTCGCTTCCTTGGTCCTAGGCACATAAAAATAGGCAGTCCGTATATCATGTGATAAACCAATATCCTCATAGAAGGATTGTGGTAAATTATACACTTCGGGCTGCTCCTTACCAGAAAACCACCCACAACCAAGAATCTTATACCCATTCTCAGAAAACATATTCTGCTTCACATGCCAAGGGTGTAAATCTACATCATCATTGATTATAAAAAGTTTAATAGACGGGTCATCTGTATACATTGCCTCGGCATTCAGTCGGTACTTCGCCTTACAAATCACTAGTACTTCATCATATTCTGTTGCTAAATATCTTACAGCTCCATTCATCCAATACATATCACCAAGTCCCAAGTGACTATACAGAACCACACGCTTCAATGCATACCCCTTTTGTTCCCTCAAAACAGATTTGGCCATAGTATTTATCTTAGCCTTCACTCTGTATCTACGATCATTCTCAAGAAGGATAATCTTACAAATACTACCAGCCTCTTCTGTGTTTACATCCTTACCATGAAACTTATCCTGGAGTTCCCAGAGACTCAAATTAATGTTATAAAGTGCCTTATAATGATATTCATACTCCTCTACATACTTACGCAACCTATCATATAATATGTCATACTCATTCTTTACATCTACGCGCCGAGAATCAGATATCTTCCTCATCTTGATATCTAAAATAGTAAGTTTGTCTATTGCCTCTCCTAGGCTTACAGGCAAGGTAATTTGTTCCATCTGATATATATGCCCCTCATAATCTTTAAACAGAGTAGAGAATGCCAGAACCGAGTAATGTACCACCAGGTAATAAGTTAAATGGTGGTAAGCGCACTAGACGTAATAAGCGCAGTAAGCGCAGTAGACGTAATAAGCGAAAATAAATTATTTGGGGATGACGCGAATGTCTTCCTCCTCCACCCCATCGTCATCTCTATTCAAGAAGTACTTGCGGAACTTCTTGCGTAAAGTCCGATTTTTCAGGGTAAAAAGACCATTTCTGCTCTTAGAAAGGACGTCTCTGATATCCTTTACATCCTTGAATATCAATTTCTTGCTCTTATTACCCTTGTAACGCTTGGAGTCACCATGCCACAAATGAAAAATATTGCCTCTCAAACGCCCAACCCGAGGTGGTGTCTTAATTTTATCCTTATAATCTTGTATACTATTTATAATGTATTGAGGGTAAGGATATGTATCGTGTATGATACCCCAACTCTGTACGCTATATGTATCTGAACCCCCCAGAATCTCATTTTCAAAAAAGCCGATCATATTGAACCACTCACGCTTGAACCCCCACGCACCCCCGGGAGCGAATCCCATCTTATGCGGACCCACTTTATGAACTGTATTACCGTACTTCTTTCTGAATGTGAACGAGAGGACCTCATCCAATACGCGTTTATATGTAATATCTAGACGTAGCACCTTTGTAAAGCCATGTACAACATCATGTGTGATAAGCATATCTGATATCTCATTGTACCAGTTTAGATTATCAAACACAATATCACTATCCATAAACATGACTTTCGTATATTGCTCAGGTATCTTCTCCAACATCAAATGACATAACCGCTCCTTCTGAAATAATATGATGTCCGTCTTGTAATGAAAGGCTTCTTTGATATCAGGCTGGTCTATATACATCTCTGCAACGAAATATGGTATCTTAGCTAATTTCAGTCTCTCAAGAATATATAAACAATTCATCAAAATACGCTTGGATTTATTAGAATTAAAATATACAATACAAACCGCCATATCATTACGAATAGGCTCCTTATAATGAATATCATATATATCAAACGATTTGGGAAGGTGTATTTTTTTAGTCTCTGACATTCTATCTATAATCGCGTTATAAATATAAAGTATTAACCCGGCAAACGTATTAGAATTACTCCCGGATATGTCTTCTTGGGGTCGTGGTTTAAAATTATACAGAAAATCTAAGGAAACCAAGAAAACCATAGGGTACTATTATGATGTATCTAACACACAGGATATTGCTAATACATACCTAGAACTGCTTGGTGCCTATATTTACAGTCGTAAACTAAATGATGTTTGTAACGTCTATGATCCAAATGGCTTTATCAGCGCAAGTATCCGTTATTCCCCTCAGTTAAATGTTCTAAAGGTGGTTCCTGAGGATACAGATAGACTTAGCCTAAATTCCATAATTCAAATCACAAAAAACCTCCCATTTTCAGAAATACAGAAGTTTGCATCATCTCTTTTTGAATATACACCCGAGTTTAACAGAGGCATTCTACAAGTCTTAGATAAAGCGGCTATACGTAATACATTTGATATAGCCATACACATAACAGATAATACACCTGATTCATTTGAATATTATCTAAATATCTTATCTGAATACCAGAAAAAATTAAAGAAAGCAAGTCTAAATATATATATTATGAGCGAAAATTATGAGATGGTAATGGATTTTCAAAAGATGTGTAACCCATCTTGGAAGATTACAAGTCTAAGTAAATTTAATGTATCCGATATAGCTTCTTTAGTATTTCAACAATTGGCAGAAGTTCAAATTTTTGCAGTAGTCGAAGCCACATCCCTAGACTTCTCAAACTCGTTAGATAGGTTTATTTATATCATGCAACGCAAGCCCAAAGTATATACATTCTTTAAAGAATTATCCAATACTAAATGGTCCATAGAAGGCCCTATGCCATTAAGAGCTCTAGTAGCATCTGCCCCTGCTCAAGCTGCTGCTCAAGCTGCTGCTCAAGCTGCTTCTGTTCAAGCTGCTGCTCAAGCTGCTGCTGTTCAAGCTGCTGCTCAAGCTGCTGCTGTTCAAGCTGCTGCCGTTCAAGCTGCTGCTGTTCAACTTCAGTCTCAGAAGGCCCTAGCGGAGGCTTCCGCAGAAAGGGTCACTGAGAGTTTAGATGATCTAAGAAAGGAGCTTTCCCTGACACGTAATGAGGCCAGCAGTCTTACAGCGAAAGTAGACGAGTTAAGTACAGCATTAGCGGAACAAAGATGCGAAATTGGGACCCTCATTCTTCAACTAAGGCAGGTATCGGGCCTTGATGTTCAACAAATCCTTGTTCAAGATCCTATTGTTCACAATGTACCTGTTCAAGCCTCTGAGCCTGTTCAAGCCTCTGAGCCTGTTCAACCCTCTGAGCCTGTTCAACCCTCTGAGCCTGTTCAACCCTCTGCTATTCAAACTGGTTCTAGCACCGAGATTACTGCTGACCAACCTGCTGCTACCCAAATAGATCAAACTATAGAATCCGTGGTTTAAAATGCCAAAACAAATATAATGTATGGATGAGTTATATAGTATCCCAGGTGAACCATTAGAACTACGGGGATCAGATACCGATATTAAGAATATAATTATTATAATATGTATAACATTATTATTTAATATTATGTATTTATCTTGTTCAATCAGTAGATTACCTGTAAAACGTAATCCCTTAATACATATAATATAATATAATATCAATACCTAATGATATTTCACCCTCTAAACTAGATGAGTTTTCAAGGTGAAGTACTAAGTGATACACATCTAAATCTATGGAAATACTCTGCAACCGATTATGTGAATATGCTTTCAGCAAGAAATCCGAATCTTATTCTCGCAGGCGATATCGGCGATCCAGATAATAAATCACTTCACACATTCTTAGATATAGCACGCAATAAATATAAGCGAGTGATCTACGTACCAGGAAATCACGAATTCTATGTAAGAGTGTCTGGCTCTAAGAAAACACCCGCAAGTGTTATTTCCTGGTTCAATAAATTGGATGAGCAATGGGATAATTTTCATTTCTTCTATCGCCGCACAGAAATCTACGACGGCATTCAGGTTGTAGGGGCTACATGCTGGTCTACAAAACCCGAGAATACTAATTGGTCCAACCTTATATCTGAAGAGGGTAGAAAGGACCGTGAATTTATTGAAGATTCACTCACTAATTCAAAAGGGTTACCAAGTCTCGTAGTTACGCATTACCCTCCTACCCTCCGTGTAATCATACCTGAATTCAGAAATACAATATCTCAATTCAACTACGCACAAGATCTAGAATATATATTCCGATATCCTCTCCATACATGGGTATTTGGGCATGTACATCAGTCCCACGATTTCTCCATTCCCTATAGTTATTCTATGGCTGAATCAACACAAGTTCGCCTCCTCTGTAACCCGTATGGTTATCCTGGAGACGTTATCAGTAATACCCCAGTAAAACCAAAACCCTTTACCATTCCATCTTTGTTATATTCGGGAGTATCTCCTCGTGATACGATTTATCAAATGCTATCAAACTATCCTTGAAATTTGGATTAGGGCGAAATGCGATAGGGCGAATAGACTGAATATATTGAATTGCCTGATGCCAAGAAAACCCCCTCGTGCTAATAAGATACATTCCAACTATCACGGCAGAGCGCTGCATTCCCGCCATACAATGAATAAGAATCTGATTCCCTTCATTACGCTCCTTCAATACATTATATACAATCTCATGAGACCAGAGTGTCATATTACGAATTTCTTCAGGTTTTAGATTATCATCTACAGGAATCCTATACTGTTTCCGTATAGATGGTGAAAAGGGTACATCCTTGGTTGCATTAAATACCGCTGTTATATGATGCTCTTTGAGCCATTTCTCATTCAAAGCTGCTCTCTTATTTCCTAACCAAATTCCTGAAACAATCTCATGAGCATCTGGTACCCCTTCCATTCTTATTGCTTCTAGGAGTAAAAATGAAAGGGAATCGCGTAGAAATCTAGGGCAACAATAATGGAATACCTTGAAAAGTCCCTTACAATCCATCTCTATAGATATGAGGAAGTAGTTTCATCCTTAATATGGTCTATAATACAAAGAAACTACACCGAATCAGTATTTTGGGCACTTGAACTCTACGATAGCGGGATGATGGATGGTATATTTCAGAAATTACAAGAATCATGGCTTCTATATGCAGGCTTCGGGCCAAATTGTTATTCAGTACTTCTTCAAATGAATGATTCAGAAATCGATAGGGATGACTTGGTAAAGACGCTCTATATGTGGTCTCGTGTTACACCTGATGCCACTGTTGCCCAACTTCTCATCCGGGGATCCGTAACTCCTACAAATTGGACCGTACGATTTCCACATTCGTCTGTATACCAGACTGTTGAGATGGCAATACATGATTGTTTGAAACGAGGAAAGGCTTTAGAGGCCTGGACTCTAAGTCGTGCCATGAGCTCAAAAGACAAATGGGATATCATATACAAGCAAATACCAAATAACTCCTATAGGGACTCTATAACTAAAACAATCCAATCACTCAAAATATCAGAGCACGTAAGACTTGCTACATGCTTTGTATTGGCGACAATACCTGATATCTTCTTGAAAGCATCTGTTATTGAAGTAAAACCTGTGACAATACCATCGGAATTATTGACTACAGTATCTGACTGGGACGAGGAGAATTCCATGAGGAAACGAAGATGCTTAGCTATCCGACCAGAAGCCATAACATATACATGTGAAAGAAGTAGTCTCCCTATGAAAGAATCGGCTCTAATAGATATACAGTACAATTTGGAAGAGAATCTCAGAGATTCATACTGTTGGCAAATCATCCTGGATGACTACATGGAACATGGTCAATGGAAAAGTGACACCTATAAAGAAATGTTCTATAATACATACTTCTCATATCCTTCAGATGATATACCTGATGAATGGCCTTCGAAAGATAAAGAACTATCACATGGTAGGGGGTTGGGTAAGAGTACTGAAGTGGCATTAAGACAACATGTGTCATATATGTTGAGAAACAAAACGTGCCTCGGAGCATACACCTGTGGAATAACGCCATCAACAGGAATGCCACCCACGCTTCAATGGGATGACCTATATGCTAATTTAGAAGGCGACTGTAGCAAATTCTTAGAGTCTCAACTACCATTCACATCAATAGCAAAAAGATTTGAAGTTGTCTGATTCTTAGCATACAGTGTTTGAATTAGATCAATAGATGAATCATCCAGATTTTCATAGTTAGTAACACATTGACGTACCACGGTTGTAGGAATACCAGTCCTCTGTACAAAACAAAATACCTTCTTTGTAATGGTATCCGTAGTGAACGTAAAAATGGAGTCATCTTCACAGGAATATACAATTTCATTCGTGCTCTTCATTACTATATTCTTAACGGCGTATGTAGAAATATTCGTGTTTTTTGCTATATCCACATACGTCACAACAAATCCGAACTTACCATCCGCAAACTTTGCTGACTCTAGGCTAAATGATGGAAGAGGTGCACTAGAATCAGGTCGTACAAGAGGCTTTACACTCTGTGTTCTCAATGTGGATTCAACAAGACCCATATGTTTGACTATATATACGGAAGGTTTAGACCCTAATAATAGTCATCATCCTCATTACCGTCTCCATACCTATCATTCCAGCACAGCCCACAATATCCTTGTGCTCCACAGGTATATAATTCTCCACAACCAATACAACCCTCTTCAGTCATATCCTTCTCATATTGCGCCATTCTATCTTTCCATTCCTCCTCGCTAAAACTAGGCATTTCATATATTCTGATCTCTGGCGTAGAAATATCTGAGATGTGCGCAAAGTAGAGTATCGCATCCAAGAATGCATGATAGTGAAGATGTGATACATCTTTAGTATCATATCTAAACCCATTATCAAATGCTATAAATGTACTACCATCTTTGAAATGTATACGTGTATCCTTACCTAGTATCAATAAGGAGACCTCAGTCACATCATATTCCTTGATACTCTTATCATCTAATATAATATTAAAACGAAACATGTCCGATACACTCTACTAACTTCAGCTGGCGATGAAGTATGCCTTCAATTTTATACCGCTTAATATATACTATCTATTCTCATAGCCATACTATAAGCCTTAGTATATACCTCATCTAGCGCATCTATGTCATTCAATTCCTTTGATATATAATATTTCTCAGTAAGGCGAATCCAACTCTGTATATACGTATATTTCTTATAGAAATCATATGTTTGTATACACCTATCAATCTTATTTTTATCTAAATCTATCCCAAGACTCATAACCTTGATGAATTCAATAATAGTAATCTTTGATGCAGAAGTTTCATCTTTAAAATGGCGTTCAATTGCCTTGAGTTTCAAATACTGTTTATTACGCTTCTCAAATACACTCAAGTCAAAATTGGCATTGCGAAAGAGTTGTAAGGTAACCGAGAATTCTCCATATTCCTTTAGTTGTCTTAATACCGATATATATTGACCCATTACAAATTCCTCGTTGGACAGAATATTTGTAGGCTGCTTTGGCTCATTAAACATCCAATAGCAGGTAAGTAGTCGGTTTTCCATCGCACGCCTTATAGTATTCGCCTCATACACATAACTACACTTCCTCTTAAGATTTAATACATATACAGGTTTCTTTGGTACTTCCAGAGTGACAGGGTCTTCCGTGTTTACACGATTCTTCATACTTCTATATACCTTGGCCATATGTCGTATTTTATTGAACATGGTGGCAAAACGAAAGACTAGTTTATATAATGAATATACCTGATTCCACTCGTTTTTCTCTCTAGTCTTTATCTTTTTAAAGATTGCATTAACAGCTGGTGACGATTTATACTCACCAGCCTTAATATTATAGGGGTTAGGAAATCCAGATATATTACACATATTATGAACACTGTTGTATTTAATTTGTTTAAACACTTCGTCTCTACTATATGTACTTAATGACTCAAACTTAGATCTTACATTTGGCGAGACCTTCTTCCCCCAAGGTATAAACCAACGAGGGCCCTCATAGACCTCAAATATATATCCATGTTCTTCTATATCACAAAGTACCTTCTTACTATTTACTGGGTTTAATGGCTTTTTCTTAATTATTGAATATTTCCGTTTCGCTTTTTTACATTTATTTCTATTGACCCCTATATGAAATCCCGTGGTTGGCAGTTGAAATGTATTTTCGGGTATAGACGCCATTTATATAAAAAAAGTTAAAACACTTTAGGTTCAATTTTCAATCCGTTATCTCAAATAAGGTTAATCTATTACCATGAATACGACCGCATTGAACACCCCTTAAACTAAATACTTCTTTCGTAGTCATATCTGCCATATAAATACCTTCTTTCCCTATAACCCGAGTCATAATAGGTAAATTAGTAGGTATATCAATGAGATCACCTTGATGAGTATCGCATAATTTTGTACATGATCCAAGAAGGACTGACCTACACCTCATATAGACAGCGCCAGTTTTCACTAGCGCCTGGCATTGATATCTGTTCGCCTCATCATCAGATACAAGTGTAAATTTACTCCGCTCTTTCGTAGTCAATACATTAATAAGAGGCTGTGAAGGTTTTCCTAATTCCTTCGCAATTTCTTTCGCCAACGCAATACCCTTCGCGCGTAATACGGCATCCAGACTCTCCCATAATACTCTTGGAATGGTATATTCTTGCATTCGGCACCTTTTGTGCGTTTTAATCCAGTATCAAGTTTCATTTTTTATACTAAGCAAACTACCATGGTGGCACCATCTGACTGGGGACCCAATGCCTGGAGACTCCTACACGGGATCGCCGAACGTGTAGGAAATCAAACTATTTTACCAATAATACGTGATGAACAAAATGAACTCCGAATAGTCTTACGAGACTTCTGGATGTTATTGCCCTGTAAACATTGTCAAGCCCATTATCGTGAATGGATACGTTCTCATAATCCCGACACCTTTATAAGAGAGTACGATGAATACCTACGAATGGCTATGCGCTCATGGGTATTCCAATTTCACAATGCCGTAAATCAAAGCAGAGAAATTGATATAGTATTCAATGAAGATGAGCTACAAGTCACATATGCCAATATTGACCTACGTGAAGAGGCTGCAGTATTAAAATCCGTATATCAACGGGGGATTCAGACGGGAGTGCTGAAGCCTATAGAATGGAAGAATGCGTGGAGGCATCTAGATTTGTTATTACGTTTCATTGGACTATAAATAATTATCTATCAGGCTCTTCCGCACAAACAACTGGATTCTCGGCTGTAGCACTGGCTGGCAAAATCTGAGATAAGACTCCAAAGAGATCCGATGAGCGCGCACCACAGACTCTAGAAAGTTGATATAATCCTACACCTATTCCTATGGCAGATAGACCAAATAATCCACCTATCACTCGTCCCATTGATCCACGGCCTTCGCACTCTTTCATGAAATAAAACCTGCAAACAATCACTATGATGAAAAATAAGACTATGGCAACCAATAATAATATTGCCTGTGTATTTCTTTTTTCGTGTGCAACCTGATCTGCCCCCACAGCAGGAGGCATTTGCAAAGTTTCAATGGCATTCATTAAAACAAAGCCAAAGACAAAGCCCATACTTGTTATCCAATAACTGGGTACTGAAGAACTAGCAGCCGTTGATCCCGTATAATACACCAGATTTGTCAAGTGTGAATGCTTAGGAATTATATTACATGTATCACCGGTTGCCGTTGTCCATGAACTTTCCTGATTCGGTACAAGCAATTTTAAAATTTTGCCAAGTATGGCTTGTATTAATCCAGTATAAAGTGGCATTATAATGGCTAACCCCAAAAACAAGGTTGAGTGGGCAACAGACGCAGTAGTAATAGTAAATATGAATGCAGTCAATGCAAATATAATAGGTAACTGCTGGATTCCACGAAACATATATTCTTTTACTCCTCCTATTACACTTGAAGCCGATAGCAGCGACATTCTAACTCTGCCTTTTATTTTAGGTTTTCACTAGGAAGAAGGTGCGCATACATACATTGGTTTGCCCAATTCTGCTGCCGATACTATCATCGGCAAATTCAGCAGATTTACGCTATCACGTCCAAAGAGGGCTTTATTCTGATAAATTATCATATAGCCGGCAACACAGCCAAATATTATAGATAAAATCAAAGTGCCGAATGCCTCACAGCCGTAGTTATATCTGAATGTAAATAATACAAAGAGAAACATTGTACTCAAGGCAATGGCCACATTCGTGCGCGTAGATAAATTACCACCCAATGTCTGTACTTCATTTCTGAATTCCTGTACACAACCAATCATATAAGTTAAAACCCCGCTCATAAAGAACATAGTAGGTGATGGAAACATGCTTGGTGTACCAATTGTTTCAATCAATGAAATTCGCATCTTATTGGGAAATATGAGACCATTTTGACATATTGGATTCGCGTAATTAGGCCCACTTCCAACAGGAGATATACCACCTATAACTGTGGAAATGGCTCTCTGAATAAACATAAGTTCAAACATGCTTAGCAAAAGAAAGCAGTACGACTTACAGAAACTCATAACTGATAAAATGGCTATACCAAGCACAATCCCATCCGGAAGTAAGCGAAAGAATTCTATAACTGGTGGGACTATGATAGAGTCTTTAAATTCATTAAGTGCTTCCCATAGGCCTGGGCGAACTGTCTTTGGTTGGGTGGACGACATAAGGTCTATCTAACATATTCATATAAAGCAATGGGCATCCCTTCTTATTATCGGACACTCATAACTAAAATACCGACTGCCATAACAAAATCTGCTCCACATTCCACCGGCGCACTCTTGGTAGATATGAATTGTATGATTTATCATATCCTAAAGGAACCGAAAATGGCTAACACACCCTATCCTGGTACCCCTGGTTCCCCCGAAAGTAATCGCTGGGAGAAGAAACTTCAAGATGAAGTCTGCGCGTATCTGACGCATGTATGGCGTTCTGCCGGCGCACCTACAAAAGTCTATGTGGCACTGGACGGAGTTGTTCCCTATGCCAAAATTAAACAACAGCGCTTTCGCAGATTCAAATCTGCCGCAGCCGCAACAGTTGTAGCCACTACAGTGGGAAGCACCGCCACACCCACATGGGATACAAATGCAATCACACCAGGCACAGCCTTTATGGCAACCATGGGAGATGCCCTACGGACAGCCGGCTCCAAGTTCGGTTGGAGTATAAGCGACACCGATGAGCCAGGAGAGGGTGAACACAAGGTAATGAAATGGCTTCATACCACACAAGTTCCAGCAGGACCCATTGTCGTATATGGTTTAGATGCCGACCTCATTTTGCTATGCCTATTAGCCGGAGAAAAGCTCGGTAATGCCTATAAACTATACTTGTTACGCGAATCCATGGCATTCGGTAAACTTGTAAGGCATTCTGAAAATGAACACGCCGACCTCTGCTTTTTTGACATATCCACACTTCTTACATCCCTTCAACGAGGTGAAACCTGGACCCGAGAACAGTTTTACGACTACATATTCGGAATGTCCTTCTGTGGTAACGACTTCCTACCTACCGGGCTATCTCTGCGCATGCGAGATAACGGCCATTCTATCCTTCTTTCTGGCCTGAGCACACTATGGAAACGAAACACACATATGGTTAAGTTTGAAGACGGAATTGCTGTTCCAGATAAGGCAGGGCTCATCGCCTTTACAAAATTTATGTTAAGCCAAGAAGACAGGCTCGTACTCACAACTATAAGGGCTAAGATGTCAGCCAGATTTGGTGAATCTGAAGAAGACAATCTGCCACTCATTGAACAAGCGGAAAAACCACTCATACAATTCAAAGGTGAGCATATTTCACTGAGGTCTAACTGGCAGGATACATACTCTCAGTTAGCCCTCGGAACGAATGAGCGCGAGCAGAGGCAAAGATGTGCCAGAGAATTCTGGGAAGGATGGTCGTGGATTCTCAGATATTACCAAGGACTTCCCGTAGACTTTGAATGGGTCTACAGCGCAGGATACCCGCCTACATGGTCCGATCTCCTACAGAATTTATTACATGGGCAAGATAACCCTATAATGAAACTCCCAATAACCGAGCGTATCCCGTTGAAGCCTCAAGAACAACTTGCCCTAGTTCTACCTATGCGAAGCTGGTACTTGCTTATGAAAACGCCATACCGAAACCTACCAGCCACTCTCCCTCAATTTTGGCCACAAGGGTTTCACCTAGAAACATTCGGGAAACGCTTCGGTTGGGAGTGTGAACCACTCATACCCATGCTTACACCCGAAAGATTAAGATATCAAATGCGCTCTAATGAAGAACGAATGAATCACACTACATAGAAAGGATGGGGAACAACTTCTCATTAGCGGTGGGACAGATACCCGAATCACATATTCGCATATATAAGAATGTCCTACAAATACAATCTCCCGCCACTCGTGTGCAAATGTTAGAAACACTATTTGCTGGACAGGAGTATGTGGCAAGCGCCAAGCAATCTGGACTCTATGCTCCAATTCTTTCATACATTGTATCGGTTCGTCGTGGAGACGCCACCTTCCTTCCCGGGGAAGCAACGCACACCCAAGGAATTCAGGTTCAGGGACAACCCAATAGAGTACGAGGACAACAACCTGGGAATAGCCTTATTACAAGAGGAGGAGAACAAGGAGCCCATACAAAAGCAATAACATTCTTCTCCCAATGTCTCCAAATTCTAGACCTCAGCGAGGAAATTGCCCTCAATGAAAAAATTCTGAAAGACGCATACAAGAAGGCATCTATCCGAGCACACCCCGACAAGGGTGGATCAGAAGAGGCATTTGATTCTGTTACCCGGGCCTACGCATACCTCGGTGAAATTCTCCGGCGTGTCCGTGGAGGGAGGGCTGATACAGTCAATGTTTCTGAGGAGTCCCCAGCCCGCCTTACAGCCGCTCGTGACACAACTTCCGAGGGCTGGAAAATGACCGAGCCAGTCAAACTCAACCCTAAAAGTCTGAACATGGACGCCTTCAACAAGGCATTTGAAGAAACACGACTCCCAGACCCCGATGGAGATGGCTACGGAGATTGGCTAAAGTCTGCCGAAGGTGGACCTCAAGGCGGTTCTGCCAACAAGTTCAACGGTAAATTCAATCGTTCCGTTTTCAATGACGCATTCGAAAGTGAAATAAAAAGCCGAGCCGCATATAACTCCTCCCAACTCGCGAATCGGCAACCAGAGGCTCTTGTTATGGCTCCCACTCTCGGTATTGAACTTGGGCGTGAGAAGCCGGAGGATTTCACTGGAGCTAACCTCAACGGTCTTAAATATACGGATCTCAAGAAAGCTTATACAAGTGATTCCACGTTCAGCCACCAAGTTGCAGGAGTACGTGTTTCCAATAAATCATTTGATGCCGCTGCATCCGAAAGGAAGTCGGCTCCAGTACCTCTTAGTTATCAAGAGATGGAGGCAATTGCTGAAGGAGAGCGTCGTATGGCTCAAAGACAAACACAGCAAGCAGTTCGAATATCAGAAGAAGACCGGAGGATAAGCGATCATTTCAAAATGATGCAACGCTATGTCATTACAGATAAGTAATCTTTCCATGGTAAGATAAGAAGAGATGAAGGACTGGATGATGCCACTTACTATAGGCTTAATAGGGGTTATAGCAATTGGACTTGGTTTTACAGTAAGTCAAGGGATGATTCATGGGAACCCTTTTGAAGCTAAAGGACTCATGCAGAAAGGTATGGACAGACCTGCAATCTGGATATTCTATGACACATCTATACCCAATACGCGACAATACGCGGATTTTAATGCCCGGTCATCCCGAGCCTTGAATCTCCCTTTTCTGAATATGTGTTATGAGAGTATCGCTAGGCACAATGCGTCTGAGTATCGTATTGAAATTATCAGCGGTCTTGATGGACTCGCAGAAAGATTGGGTGGATGGGATCAGTTGCCTAACAAATTACAGAACCCCCTTGTTACATTGGAACCATCCGATCACGCTTGGATTCGTGCTGCCATCCTAGCAAAATATGGAGGGCTCTGGGTTGCTCCCGCCACTATCTGTATAAAGCCATTCGGAATTCTGCCCGAGAAACCTGTATTCTTTGGTACGGACCCTGATGAGACGTTCTCAGGTACAGCAGGGACGTCTGTACCCAATTTCCAAGTCGCTTGGTCTCCTCACCCTGATCACCCTCTCTGGGCTGGTTGGGAGGCCAAGGCTAAGAATCGTCTTAATACATCTGGTGGAGGTGATACGGCACGTGGAGATCACAAATGGGAATTCCTCTCACTCGTTGCGATGAATCCCAATTATGAAGTGCGCCCTCTCGCAGAAGTGAGTCGTAAAGGTGTAGCGGGTCGCAGAATTCAAATAGAAGACATACTCGCAGGAGGACAAGAAGGAGATATGCCATTTGTTATAGGTCCTATGGCCGTCTACGTACCCTTACCTTGGCCAGAGTTAAAGGACCGTCGTGCATTTGGTTGGTTCTTACGTATGTCTGAAAGCCAAATAGCAGAAAGCGATCTGGTCATCAGGGATTTATTCAAAAAGGCGGGTGTACTTTAAAATATATTATCTACTAAATAATCTTCGGAATCCATTACTAATACTATTTCCCACCCCTCGTATCCCACTTTGAGCCTTTTCAGCAGCTTCAGCAGCCTCCTTACGAGCCTTTTCAGCAGCTTCAGCAGCCTCCTTACGAGCCTTTTCAGCAGCCTCTTTACGAGCCTTTTCAGCTGCTTTGGCAGCCTCCCTTTGTGCCCTTTCAGCAGCTTCAGCAGCCTCTTTACGAGCCTTTTCAGCTGCTTTGGCAGCCTCCCTTTGTGCCCTTTCAGCAGCTTCAGCAGCCTCCTTACGAGCTTTTTCAGCTGCTTCGGCAGCCTCCCTTTGTGCCCTTTCAGCAGCTTCGGCAGCCTCCCTTTGTGCCCTTTCAGCAGCTTCAGCAGCCTCCTTACGAGCCTTTTCAGCAGCTTCAGCAGCCTCCCTTTGTGCCCTTTCAGCAGCTTCAGCAGCCTCCTTACGAGCTTTTTCAGCTGCTTCGGCAGCCTCCTTACGAGCCTTTTCAGCAGCTTTGGCAGCCTCCCTTTGTGCCCTTTCAGCAGCTTCAGCAGCCTCCTTACGAGCTTTTTCAGCTGCTTCGGCAGCCTCCCTTTGTGCCCTTTCAGCAGCTTCGGCAGCCTCTTTACGAACCCTTTCAGCAGCCTCAGCATCCTTCTGTATTTGATTTGTGTCAATCGATACACTTAAATCGACTTCGGCTCCAACAAGTACAGCAAGTTCACCGGATACTCCAACCGTCGCGACCCCATTATCAAATGTAGCCTGACCTCCAGCCCCTGCCTCAAAATGCTCAGCCACACTTACACCTGCCCCTGCCGTAGCAGAGCCTTCACGAAATCCAACTGTCCCAGTTCCATCTACGCCAACACTAGACCCTACCGACGCATTTGCGCCGACATCTAGACCGTTTTCACCAGCTTTTACATGGCAATCGACCTCAGTCCCTTCCTTCGCATACGCAGTACCAGAAGCGGATACACCCACACCTTCATATCCGACACCTGCCTCCGCTGTAACTTCAACACATGTAGTATCTGAATAGTTTGCTTCTGCGTAAACATTATTACCTTCCAGCCCTCCTGAAAAGGATGCCTCGGTACCCGTTTTAGCAGAAACGGCTACAGATGCTTCTGCGTAATCATTACTCACAACCAGACATGCCTCCGCCCTTGTAGTTCCATCATACGCAACAGATACAGTTGTATCGGTCACGCTTACTTCAGTCTGATTATTCCTGCTAACACTGGCATGCGTCTCCATTCTATATGTAGAGCTTAACTATTTATTTTTTTATAAAAACAACACACGAATTTCCTCTCCTTGTGCTAATAAACGAGGTGTCGCAGGATGCATTTGATAGACTGTGCGCTTCTTCCCGTTATGATTCCGCTCGTATGTTTCAAGACGAAATCCATGAAAGGGTAAGATATGTCTGAGAATAGTAATTGTCCGCCGGGCATCCAATGTATTAAAATACTTCTTTGCCTTACAGGGAAGGTAATATGGCTGTAGGATGGGAGCCCATGTTTCCAGTGTTGCGATATTCAAATCTTCTGCACTAAAGAGTTTTGAATCTGCTAGACCTGTAAAACCTAGTTCATGAAGAGTAGTTGTTACCACATCCAAAGGCGGGTGTTGGCGGAATAGTTTCGCCATCTTACTTGAACTACATATACAAACGACCCTTATGTTGGCGCAGTGGCATTCCAAGGCCTTACATCAGAACACGCAGACATCAAATCTGTAATACTGGACCTAGATTGACTATGATAAATCCAACTCCGTATTAAGAATTGCTGTATATTATACCACGCCCTATGATTAACTATCGTCATAACTATCATATTATGTTCCAATTCAAATAATATGTCCTCAAAAGAATACCCAAGTTCCCAGATTTTATATAGTTGTCTCTGAGCTTCTGTCCATCTACCCTCTATTATCATATCTAACAACTCCTTCATTGACCCCCATATATGTGGATCAAGAGACTTCTTAATATACTCAGAATCTAAAATACCAATACCTTCTGCCGATCTCAATGTGTACAACATTTTCGCCATACTTTGAAACTTCATTAAGGAACACAATGATAAGGTTATAAGTTCACTATAGGCCTCTTCTGTAAAATCACTCTTCTTAAATCCCTCCCTCTCCAGAATTTGGTCATATACGAATATATTATTGGATGGTTCAATTAATATAATATGACATCTTGATTGTAAGGGTGTAATGAGTGACTCTTTATTTTGACTGATAAAGAGAAATCGTGTTATATGACTATATGTCTCCATAGGTCTTCTCAAGGCCTGTTGAGAAATAGCCGGCAATGTATCACAGTCATCCACAATAATCCATCGGTATACATCCTTCCGAGGAGCAATCCATCTGACGTGATCATTCAAGATTTGTCTAAATGTATGTATCCCCCGATCCTGATGAGATGAAATCTCCACACAGTACTCAGATTCCTCCTTTTTACTGATTCCGTGTTTCTTGAAATAGGCTGCAATGAACTCTTTCGCCAAAGTCGTCTTACCAGAACCTGTAAACCCAACGAGGAAAATATGAGGTGGATTATCTAGACACGCATTTAATTCTGATAAAATGTGGTCCATTCCAAAAAGACTCGTTTGTATTATGGCCTTTGTAGGTGTAACCATCCCTATATCTATCTGCTTTGTTTGAGGATACCTTAGACCATCGCAGATATAGACCTTCTGCGCTAAATTCAAGACCTAAACCCATAGGCCTTCATGAAAAGGAGATGAGTGATAAGGACCTCTATAAGATTTTAGGAGTTGATCGCAGTGCAGATATCAGCGACATTAAATCGGCCTACAAGCAACTTGCCAAGGAGCATCACCCAGACAAAGGTGGAGACCAAGAAAAATTCAAAGAAATCGGTCAGGCCTATGAGATTCTCAGTGACGATGGGCGTCGTAAAATGTATGACATGACGGGAAGTACGTCAGAGCAACCTAATGGTATGGGAAGAGGTGGAGATCCATTCGGAGGCATGCCTTTCCCAATGCACGAGATGTTTGGGGGAATGTTTGGAGGCATGTTTCCCGGCGGTCCAGGGGGGCCAGGGGGGCCAGGGGGGCCAGGTAGGCGACGTGAAGGAAAGTCTCCCGGTAAGACTCAAGAACTCCCACTTCGTATCGTAGATTATTACAAGGGTCGTAACCTCAGTATAAAACTTGGACGACATACTTTTTGTATTTACTGTAAAGGTTCTGGGGCATTTTCCAGTGAAACATGTGGGGACTGTGGTGGACAAGGTCAAGTCAGACAAATGGTCCAAATGGGTCCCATACAAATGCTATCTCATGGAACCTGTCATGTGTGTCAAGGCAAAGGTAAGAAACATACTGGTAAATGCGATCCTTGTCAAGGACGTGGCTTGATACCAGAGGAGAAGAATTTGGATATCAAGATTGAAGCAGGAATGATGTCAGGTAATACAATTGTGTTTCCGGGTATGTGTTCAGACAACCCGGGATTCACGGAAGCCGGTGATGTGACTATCGTACTCCGAGATGCAGATGAGGAAGGAGATTCACGGGGTTGGGTTCGGGAAGGTAATAGACTCAAGACTTCCGTAACCATTAATTTAACCGAAGCACTTCTTGGTACTACAAAAGTCCTCAAAGGGCACCCGGGATTTCCGGATGGTGTGCCTATTGAGATCCCGGTCGGTGTTCAAAACATGTGGACAGGGACAATTCCAACTTTAGGTATGCCTGTAAGAGGAACACCTAAATTTGGTGAGGCGTATGTATCAATTCTCGTGATACCCACACAAGACGAACTTGACGCATTAAAAAAGCAGACTATGTTAATCAAAACAATCTTACCGTCCCTTCCATCTCCGGAACAATGTCCGGAAAGTGTCCGCTCAGGTCGCTGGTCAGCTCTTTAGATTAGGGCTTGGGTGCCCAATAGTTAGGATTCCTCGCGGCATCCCAGTCATAGTTCAAGCCTGCACTCTTCTCAAGACCGGAAGGGAGAAGCATTGAGTTCTCGGAAAGAAGAGAGCCACTAAAATTATGTGCCCCGCCACGCATTCTGTTGCGACGACTGTGACCACGTTTCTCTTTACGACCACGAGTCTTATTCTTCTTCCTGTTTCTCCTGGCACCACCATCCTGCATGCCTTGAATCTGTCTTAGCGCAGAGTCCAAGGGGACTGTACGGGCGGCGGCAACCATAGAAGAATCGGTTAGAACGCTCCCAGTGACTCCACCGGGATAAGGTGACATCCCTCCATGCTGATTCTTGTGGATATCCAGAAACTGGGTACCCTGGGAAAGACTATCCTTCTGGCCCATTGCCATACTCATGTCATGCACAGGTGACATTCCACCACGCATGCGTCGGCTACCCTTATTGCTCTTGTTCTTATTGCTCTTGTTCTTATTGCTCTTGTTCTTATTGCTCTTGTTCTTATTGCTCTTGTTCTTATTGCTCTTGTTCTTATTGCTCTTGTTCTTATTGCTCTTGTTCTTATTGCTCTTGTTCTTATTGCTCTTGTTCTTATTGCTCTTGTTCTTATTGCTCTTGTTCTTATTGCTCTTGTTCTTATTG
>Ga0209400_1000156_pt1 | contig 60204 bp, 134 predicted proteins | sample M_130807_EF_Meta_FD_187313 | JGI IMG/M metagenome (GOLD analysis project Ga0209400, IMG submission 187313) | Freshwater microbial communities from Lake Montjoie, Canada to study carbon cycling - M_130807_EF_MetaG (SPAdes) (version 2) | ecosystem: Environmental > Aquatic > Freshwater > Lake... | reverse complement strand
CGGGTGATGTCGCCTCAGAGATCAGGCGGATGAATTCTCGGATCATGAAAGGGTTGCTGTGTCTCATGATCCATATCTATCACCCACCTGATCCAGTGCGGACGAGAACTGCACGCCAGAGTGCATCAAGTGCCGGATCCGGCATGTCCTCCAGCCGAGCTCGCAGCGACCAGAGGTCACCCTCCTCCATGTCGCCGATCTCCTCAGGCGCCTCAGCCAGCCAGTAGATCTCCTGCTCGATCGGGATGCTCATGTCACCTGTCATCTCACTTCTCCTCTGCTGTGTGGGCCTCTGCCCGGTTGAAGATGTCGTAGTCCCATGGATCGGTGAAGCCCACCAGGATGCCCGTCCTGGTGCACTGTGCCGCGATGTGTGGTGCCTGGTACCAGCCCGGTTCCGAGACCCAGGCGGGATCTGGCAACGTCTGGTAAGGTGCTGCAGCGATCACCAGGAGGATGTCGCCCGGCTCCACGATGGAGTGGGTCCCGCCCGCGTTGAAGATCACTGTCCGCGAGACGATCAGGTCGCCGGGACGGCCTCGCAGATCGATCCTTTGTCCACCATCAGCTCCTGGCCAGTCACTGGGCACAGAACTTTCGTGCAGGATTGATAGGTCCCGTCGGCCTGCAGGAACCGGGAATTCAGCACCGTGACGGTGTAGACCCGGCTGGGCTCGATGTGTACCCTTCTGATCTCTGCTCCGACCTTGATCCATCCCCATGTCGTCCACTTGTCCTTTGCCAGAGTTTGAACGCTGCTTCCTGTGTCTATCGCCATGTAGCCTCCGTGAGCTACCTAGGCCGTAATCAGCTCAACCCTGCAGCGGGGCTTCAGAAGTCTACCGCTGCCGCCTGCCACTCACTGGCCGTCCGGCTCCGCCAGTCGAGGCCCCGCGGCTTGAACCCGCAACGCTCCTTGTAGGTCTCAATGTAGTCCTCGTACGCCAGGAGCCGGTCCAGCTCGGAGCCGGTGTGGACACCACAGTCCGCCCAGTAGGTCGGGTCGGTGGACAGGAGGCCGTAGAAGCTGATGTTGCCCGCTCCAGCGAGAGCCTCAGTGGCAGCGTTGATCTGAGCAGCACGGTCAGCAGCAGTGATCTGGGTCATGTTGGCCTCTCCTTGTGTTGCTAGTATACCACAGCGTCCCTGGTCTGCACGCGTCTCACCCAGACAGTCCGTCCCGAGGTGAGCACCTGGCACCAGCCCCCTACGATGTCCACGATCACACCCAGCGTCCCGTCGGGGAGGACACCGTCGTAGTGCCGAATCGCTGCGCCCATCTCGTGGTGGTTGATGGGGGCGTCGTAGCAGGCACCGCTGCATCTGACCAGGTCACCCTTCTTCACAGTCTGTCTCCTACGTCACTGGCAAGTTCCAAGAGCCACGTCCTCGTCCACACCAGCTGACCACCCACGAGGACCTGGGTCCACGAGACCAAGCGAGCTTCACTCTGTCCGGCGTGCTCGACACCTAGCTCCTCCACACGCTGCACCTCGATCCCCATCGTCACCTCTGGGATGTGCCCCGAGTAGTGACGGGTGGTCCCGCCGACGGCGGTGGCCAGAACCTCGTAGAGAGGGGTGCCCTTCTTCAGCCACACCAAGTTACCCGTCGTCACTGATCACCTCACTCCATCCCTCGATCCTTGTCTCTGACCAGAGCTTCGTGTCACCCGCAGGCCTGAGGACCCGCCAGACGGGCTCGTTCGTGAAGTCTGGGTGGCGCTCAAGGACGAGGAACATGCTCCCACCGCTGCCGTCTCCGAGCACAGCCACTTCGGCTTTCCACTGCCGCAACTGTCCCTGTTCAACCTGCACTGACCGCCTCACTGTCTCTGGCAACGACGTCGTCGTAGTGCCAGTCCGTCTTCCCATCCATGATGAAGTCCCAGCAGAGATCGACGTCTGGCATTGAGATTCCTGAGTCCCATTCTGTCTTCACACCCAGGATCATGAACACCTTGCCCGCATCTCTTTTGTCGTCGGGGTTGGTCCAGCGTCGGAGCTGGCCCTGTTCAACCTGCACTGACCACCGCAGAGTTCTCCTTCACCCAAGGATAGCCCTCATGGGTGGAGGTCTGATTGCCGTGCTCATCGGCGATCCAGCTGGTCATGATTGCCTCCTAACTGTCAAGATCGATGTAGAGTGTGGCTGGGTATCCGTGCTCGGTCGCCGGCTCAAACTCAATCGTGGGATCGATGGACTCGATGTGACCCATATCGGCTGCGAAGAGGACCCGAATGTCGCTGGGATATGCCTTGAGCTTCTCGATCAGTTCGTTGACGGTCATCGTTGCCTCCTGTTGTAATCAGCTGCCCGAGGTCAGACGACCTTCAGGTCTTCCTTGAGGATGGTGGTGAGGCCCCACTTGATGTCGCCGGTCTCAAGGAGGATCTGCTTGGGGTGGCGACCCGTCTCGATCTCAGATCCCGACTTGATGACAGTGCTGTAGACACGACCGTGAGCCTCGAACTGCGCCTCGATGTCCCGGGTCACCTTGAACCACTTGATCTTCCTATCCATCTTGTCCTCCTTTCCTGGCGTTAGTATACAGCCTGCGAGAGAGGGGTCACGAGCGACTCGATCAGATCGCTGCTCCTGCCACAGTCACCTCGTATTCGAGGGGGCTCCAGCCTGCGGCTCGAATGATCTCAGCGATCTCGCTGTAGAGACTGATGAGGTCGTCCACTGAGCCCTTCGTGCGGGGATCAGCTTCCTTGACACCTTCAACCTTATCGAAGAGCTCGATGATGTCCATCCGGTGTGCCATCCTTGCCTCCTTACCCGTTCATCTTACCATCGCAAGGGATCGCCTCACGAGCAGCGAGATGTGCCTCCCTGACCGCTACTGCCTTCATCCGACGGCGAGCCACCCGGCGGGAGAGCTGCTTGTCCTTGAACTCGACGCAGCAGGGGCAGGTCTTGCCGCCCTTGCGGTAGCCGACGATGTGCCGCTTGAAGTCGTTCATTTGCCTCCGATGAGTCTACTCTACATCACTACCTGAGAAGCTTCACTGGGTCTATCTGAGCTCGACGTGAGGATTGTCACCGATCGCATCTTTGGCTCGTTGATCGTCTGTCCTGCCGTCGTCTGTGTCAGTCTTCGAGCCGCCGAGCCATCTGAGACCCTGAGCGACAGCAACTTTACCCCAGTCTTTGTAGAACTCAGGCCAGCTCCACAGCTTAGAAGCACTCACGACATCTGCTGCTCGGGCTGGGTAGATCCCGTGCCGCCCAGAGTTCAGAGTCTGAGTCACTTGCGTCCCGGCCCTGCCGTAGACCTTGAAGTCAGGGCGACCCTTTCCGTACAGGAATGCCTGGCGATGCTGAGATCTACCGGCCTCCCAGATGACAGGGTCGTACGCTGGGTTGATCTTCTTGAGCTCAGCGAAAGCCGCGTCCAGCTTTGCCTTGAAGGTGGGGTCAAGCTCGTCGCTCTTGACTGGGATGAGCTTACTGGGTAGGACATCTGGGTAGAGCTCGTCCCACTTGTTCTTGGTCCCCCACTCTGGCTGCCAGATGACCTCCTTCTTCTCCTCAGGCTTCTTCTCGGGTGTAGAGATCTCTAGCTCTTGGATGAGTGTCTCACGGATGAGAGATCGAAGCAGATTGGTGCCCACTGGATCACTCGCTGTAGCTGTAGCGAGTGTCGTCCCTGGGAGCCTGTGACCGCTTGTAGGCGACAACCCTGATCGGGCTAGGCACGCCGCGCTGCTGGGGGTTCATGCGACCCCCGTCAGTGATGACGAAACCGTCCCAAGATGCCTCCCTGGGTCGCCGTGTGTAGACAGCCAGGACCCTCTCAGGTGCCGTCTTGCTGCCGCGGCCGGCTGGGAGGCTGTCACCCACCTGGGGATTTCCGATGAAGGGCATCGGGGCGATGGGCATCTCTGCTACCAGGGGCCGGTGCTCGCCGCTTCTGTCCTGAGCGAGCGCGTTCCCGATCCCGTCAGCGATCATCCCTGTGAGGATCAAGAGCTCACTGTCAGCGTCCTCAGCATCGCTCTGAGACGGGATCTTTTGCAGCGCCCCGCGCCCGATGAGATCTCCAACGATCGACTGAACAGCCTCCCCGAGATCACCCGTGGCGAGGAAAGATCTGACTCCCGACGCTGCGGCGGCCTTCAGCTCAGCAGGTGTCATCGTCGCCGCTTCGAGCTCCTCGCCGAGATCCGGCTCGTCTTCTACGACTTCTACCTCTGGGTCATAGAAGTCTGTCGGCTCATCAGGGCCAGCGGTCGGGCGGCTGGAGACGCCCGTCGAGAAGAGTCCAAGCATCCCTGTCTTCGGGTCCATCCGGCCCTCTTCGAGGACCTCTCGTATGATCTGTCTCAGCTCTCGCCCGGTGATGCGCATGGGTCTCTTCTCCTTGGGCTACATATCTACCCAGCGAGCACCTCGAAGTCGATCCAGCGCGAGATGGCACGGTTCCAGAGGTGGTCCTCAGCTGGCTCGTCCTGGGCATCGATCGCCTCCTGCAGATGCGCGAGGCCGTGCTGCTTCTGAGCGCAGCTGGTGCACAGGAAGCTCTCATCCCTGGGACCTGTCATCTCGTGGAGCGGGACGGAACCGATGAAGAAGCCGTAATCAGCTACGCAACTGCAGCTGTCACAGCGCTCAGAGGTGATCGCACTGAATCGAATGGTATCCATTGTCTCTCCTAGTTGAACCGGTTCTGAGTGGCGACCTTCTCAAGCAGGTTGAGGAGGATCATCCGCCCCTGGTCGGCGGAGACTCCGTATCCACCAGACCAGGAGTTGTTGTCCTGGGTCTGGCAGTGGAGCTGGATGAAGTGGTCCGGGACCACCATCGCCACCAGGGCGGGGTACTCCTCCGCGAGCCGCCCGAACTCCCGAGCCGCATCCGCCACCGACCGCGGGTGGGTTACAGCCTCGTAGCGGCGGTCCTTGCCGTTGCCGGGGTCCTTGACGGTGAAGGCGGTGGGGCTGAAGTCGATGTTGTTCATTGATTCCTCCTTTGCTTCTCTAGTGTACCAGGTTCAGCGGGAGTTTCCCGAGAGCTCTTCAGCTACCCGGCGGTTAATGGAAGCGATCAACTCCTGGGCTGCTTCCCTCTCAGCCAGAACCTGAGCTGCCATCTTACCGACGAAGCCGCTGATCTGAGCCATGGCCTGGAGTTCCCAGGTGCTGAGGTTGTTCAGGTCGATGTTCATCTTGCCTCCTTTGTGAGACTAGTGTACCCTGGTTACCAGAAGATTCACGAACGGATCAGTCACCCCGTACCAAGAGCTGGACGGTCCCAGCCGCGTAACCCATGATGCCAGCACCGAGGAGGAGGAGTGCGAGAGAGAGAATCATGATTGTCTCCTTAGAAAGAGCCCAAGAGAGCGAGGGTGAACGGCATTCCGATAAGGATGAGGGTCATGGAGATGATGAACTTGTCGTCAGGAGTCATGTTACCTCCTAGACCAGGCCCACTAGGCCGAACCCGAGGACCATCGCCTGGACGAACCCCAGGATCAGGACCCCGAGGATGGGGGCGGCCACCAGGATCATGAAGAGGAGACCGCCGAACCCATGACCCCAGTTGAAGATCGTGTCGAGTGCCTTGTCCATCTTGTCCTCCATGGTAGTAGTGTACCTCATCATCTCCTAGCCTCACGGGTCAGCGGTTCGTATCGGTCACCACAGCTGCCACGGTCATGATCCCGCAGATGATCAGCATGCCAGTGAGCCAGAACATCCCGCCGTCCGGGGACCAGTCGATGCGAGCAGTGGCCAGGGTCTTGAAGTTGGTGATGATCGTGTCCATCCTTTCCTCCTTGCCCTCTCAGTATACCTCAGTCCTCGTCACCTGCACGAGCGCCAAAGGTCCATGACGGGTGGAGGGGAGCCAGCACTCCCTTACAACCGGGTGGCAGATTACTCAGCTCATCAGGGTCATCGTCGAAGTGCAGCTGTGACCCGAGCACCTCGAGCATCCGTCGCTTCGGCTCGCCGTCCGTGAAGTGCACCCCGGCAAGCCCGCTCAGGACGCCCCACGAGTCCAGGATGGCTTCAGTCTCTTCCCTGAGCCGCTCCTTGCGGGTGGTGACGATGTGGACCTGGGCACCGCTGTCCAGCGCTCTCATGAATCGAGGCCAGATGTCAGGGTTCTTGCCCATGGGGACCATGGCCTCGATGTCCCCGTCGGCGTCGCGGGTCACGCCCCACCAGAGCAGGGTGCTGTCGAAGTCGAAGGTAACGACGCGTCGTCTCATGTGAGCCTCAGGGCTAGGTATGGATCACTCCACAGAGATCCAGTGACCGCAGTTGACCACGACCCTGAGACCGTTCGTCTCGAGCCAGGTGTTGAGGGTCGCATCCTCAACGTCCCCGAGGAACTCGCCGGTGGTGTCGAGGATGATCGCGATGAAGTTGCCCATGATTGCCTCCTTGATGATACAGTTATACCACGTTCCTGGCCGGCTTGCACTGTTTCAGACAGCCGCCTTGTCCCAGCCCCACTTGCGCATGAACTTCATCGCGCCCTCGTCACCGGCCTCGACGGCCCGGTTCCACTGCTTGACCTTGTGCTCCTTCGAGCTGAACCGGGTGACGGTGGCCATGAGCAGAGCGGGGATGACGACCATCACGAAGATGAAGAGGACCGGGATGCAGGCGAAGGCCGCCAGGATGCCGAAGGTGAACGAGAAGGTGGTGATGAAGATGTCCATGCTGTCTCCTTTGCTCTGATATTCTAACATCAGTCCAAGATTCCGCACGGGTAATCAGCCTTTTCCCTTCCGGCGGGTGTAGGTGGTCTTCCTGGTCTCGGTCTCGTGGAAGATCTCGAAGTCTCCATCCGGGATGGTGTTGTCACCCCACTTGAGTCCACCCTGGGTGGGGTAGGCCGTGATCCCCTTCCGGAGTTCGGTCCCCTTGGTGAGGACCCCAGGGGTGGTCCGTCCGTAGAGAGTGCTGGCGTAGTTGAAGTCCTTGGTGAGGACGTAGACGACGGTCGTGGTCTTGAACTCAGTGTTCTCGGGCTTGGCCATGATTCCTTCCTCCTTGCCTGTTTAGTATACCACTAGACTGAGAACCTTCACGGGCCTCAGATCTTCGAACCCCGGAGGACCTTGATGGCCTGAAGGGCTCGTGATGCCCCTTGGCCATTGATGATCCTCTCAGTCTGCTTCTGGACGGTCTCGACCTCGAGGTCCACCTCATCACAGTGGTTACAGCGGTTCGCCCACTGCGAACCGGCCACCTTGCCACGAGGGTTGAAGTCATCACCACAGACGGAGCATTCCTTGGTCATCTGTCCTCCTTGTGAGATCAGTATACCACTGGTCAAACTATCCGCACGAGTCTCACCAGATCACTAGGACCGCGGTCTTTCCGTTCTCGGCGTCCTGGACGAACTCCGGCTCCTCGTCAGAGGGCTCCCAGTCATCCAGCTCGTCATCAGTCAGATCCGAGGTGTCATTGGACCAGGTACCCCGGGTGAGATCGACGATGTCCTCGGGATCTCCCCGGTCCGAGTCCAGGACCTGGATCTTCATGTCGCCGGGAAGAGCCTTGAGCTTCTCGATCAGTTCTTTGACGGTCATCTTGCCTCCTTGTGGGGATATTATACCAGGATCTTGTCAGACCTCACGAGCAGTGGCAGATTACCCGACCCTAGAAGACCGGCTCATCGAAGGGTGCCGCCACCACCGGGCCTTCGAACCCAGCTGGGACGAAGACTGCCTCGATCTCAGCCTCAGGGACCGTGACCGTCGGCTCCAGGGTGATGGGGGTGTGGATCAGCTTGAAGATGACGAGGAAGAGGCTCATGTTGTCTCCTTGGTTGTTGTTCTTCTCTGAAGGCCGCAGGGCCCCTGCCACTAGGGCAGGAGACCCAGTTCCTTGAGGTAGGCCTCAAAGAGGGGCAGGGCTTCCGCGGCCGTCTTGGCCTTGATGCCGAACTCCTTCTTGACGATGGAGAGGCAGCTGGGAGCCTTTCGGGTGAGGCGCATCCCCACCATCTCAGCCTTGAGCCCCTGGCGGATGGTCATGAGGCGGTAGGCATTGATCTGAGCCGGCGTATCGAGAACGATGGTCTTGTCCATTCTTTCCTCCTTGCCTGGTTATTCTACCACTGTCTGTCTGAACTGCACGAGACCTAGATCTCGACCAGTTCCTCCATGAATTCATCAATATCAATGGATTGAGAGGGGTCCCCATCCCCCTCAGAGAGGAAGAACTTTTCGAATTGATCACGAGTTCCCTGGAGGGCCAGAGTGGTTTCATCCCATTCCTGGGAGTAGGACTGGTCCTTCACCGTGAGTCCGTGGTTGGTGATGTTTTCGACCATTTCCTCGAGGGTCTCGAAGGAATCCGGATTGTGGTAGGTAGTGAACTGAAACATCTTGCCTCCTTGTGGGATTAGTATACCTTGGTCTCTGAGATCTTCACGAGAGATCAGCCAGCCAGGATCTCCAGAGCCGTGTCATAGGCCTCCTCCTCAGTTCGGGTTCCCCAGGTGACCGGGGTGATCCCCTTGCTGAGGAGAACCACGAAGAGGTTGACCATGTCGTGGAAGGCGGGGAGCTTGATGTCCATTGATTCCTCCTTTGCCCTTCTATTCTACCCTTCTTTCCGAGAGCTTCCCGAGACTCCTAGCACATGATCCGGACCAGGGAGAGAGCCAGGATCCCACTGGAATCTTCGAGAAGCTGAGCTCCCCAGGCCAGATCATCATCGTGGGACTCATTGAATCGCCAGTCATCAGAGCTGAGACTGGGCCCGAGGAGCTCATGAGTCAGCTCGCCCCCCTCGTCTCGGGTCACAGCGAACCGGCGGTTGTTCCCATCGAGAATGGCCTGAGCAGCGATCTGTCGAAGCATTTCGTTTCGCATCTGTCCTCCTTGCCTGGTTAGTATACCACGGTTGGTGGAACCCGCACGGGAACTCAGTTGAACTTCGCCTGGAGAGCCCCGCGATTCGCCAGCCTGAGGAAGACTTCGAGCTCCCCACTGAAGGAGGAGCCGGACCAGGAGGCCGAGTCACACCCCCGGCAGTACTCCTGCACGAAGTGGTCTGGGACGATCAGGGCCGCCAGGGTGGGGTACTCCCCCTCGAGTTCCTCGAACACGTGCTTGGCCCGCTTGATGTCGAACTCCCAGTGGTCACCCTCATATCGACGGGACTTGCCGTCGCCCGGGCTCTTGACAGTGTAGTCGGTGGGGGTGAAGTCGATGTTGCTCATGTTGCCTCCTTGCTTGGTTAGTATACCACCGATCTGACGGGCTTCACGGGCCTAGAGGGCCAGGAATCGGGAGATATCAGAGGAATGGACAATGAATTCCTGGCCCCGAGAATTCCGGACTTTGAGGGCCGCCCGTTCAAACCCGAGAATCTCGAGTTGATCACCGGGATTCAGGTGGAACTGGGGATCTTTGAGGGGAATGTAGGTGGCGTAGGGGTGGGAAGTCCGGTTGGTCATGATGTGGCCCCAGATCTGGGCCTTCTTGATGATGGTGAGGTGGGCGGGATTGAGCTTCTTGATGGTCGTGAGATTGAGAGCCATTTGTCCTCCTTGCCTCCTTAGTATACCACTGATCTGACAGGCTTCACGAGTCAGGCCTGGGGGAGGACCTCCAGATTGAGGGTAGGAATGTCCTTGTAGAGGACCTCTCCAGACTGGATAATCCAGCCCCAGGTGGACTGGCCCACCACCTTTCCGACCACCCCCTCAGGAACTTCATCAGGCAAGTAGTAAGAGTCCCCCTCGGACCACTTGCGAATGATGGACTTTGCCTGGACCGTGAGACCTACCTTCATGATTTCCTCCTTGCCCCATTAGTATACCACAGGTGGAATTGTCCGCACGAGCCTCACTGGCAAAACCGGCCAATGTCCGGGGCCATAATGTCGAAAGTCCGGCCGGTGGAGGAGAGGACCGTGATGTGTGCCGGGGCATAGGAGGTGTTGGCCGGGTGGATGGAGAGGACCTGGAGGGTGGTACCCACCGGAAGGATTCGGGTGGGGTCCGTGGTGGGCGGGTAGGAGGTTTGCCAACAGATGTGGGCCGGATTCTTGATTTGGTTGGCCAGGAACTCGTGGGAACCACCTCCCTGGTAAACCTGGGCCTCCTTCTTGACCGTGAGAGTGGTGGTGCCGGACTTCTTGATGGTGGTGAGATTGAGAGCCATTTGTCCTCCTTGCCCCTCTATTCTACCCTAGCCCTGAATAGTCCTCACGGGTCTTCCTCGTAGATGCCGCCGATGTTCCGCCAGGTTGGGCCCGTCATGTGGTCGTCGAAGGCCTCGTCCTCACGGATCCGCCTCCGGTGGCGCTTCTTGGACTCCCACTCAGGGTAGTCGTCTGTCATCGCGTCGATCAGCGCCAGGACGCGTAGGATTGTGCACTCAACCAAGAATGATGTACTTATCGAACGTCGCCTCACGGTGTCTCCTGCAGCGTCCTGCACCGCTCCAGCTCAGCAGTGTAGGCTGCTTCCAGGGTCCCAGTGTCGAGCCTCACCACTACCGTCCCGTCGCCCTGTAGATGGAGGACCCGGGCTTCATGCCGGGCTGTCGTCCCTGCCGGGGTGTAGATCACTCTCTCGTCTCTGTCGAAGTGCCGCATCAGTTCTCCGATGCGGTTATCTATCTCACTGTGGCTTGATGTCCCAGACGCAGACCCGAGAGCGCTTCCCAGTAACTGTGTCCACCGTGTAGAGGTAGAACCTGTCAATGACTCGGATCACCGTCCGCCAGGGTCCCTGACTGCCGCCGAGCGAGGCGAGCTGCACGATGTCTCCCTTGCGGAAGCTGTCTGTGGTGGAGAGCGGCCTCTTCATGCGAGCATCCCAGGGACTGGGTCGCAGGGGATCGTCCCCTTGAGGAGGATCTTCGCTCCCTCCGGCCACAGGTAGGCACTGTCACCCGAGCTGTAGAGGAGGTGCCAGCGAGGCTTCCCGTCCGCGCCGTTCCCGACCTCCCTGACCCTGATCACCTCAGTGCCGTCCTGCGTCTTGAACCACTTCTCTTTCATTCTGTCTCCTTGCCTATCTATCATATCTTCAGCGACAGCAGGATCACGAGTAATCAGCTACCGCACCGGCTCTCGTTCAGGACCACCTCACCCTCGATCACGCCGTAGGACGAGTACTCGGTGAAGTGCTTCTGCGCCGGGGTCCAGCCGCTGGGTGCGGGCTGGGTGGCATACCACAGGTCCTCACCCTTCCACGTGACGTCGAACACCTGCTGGTCGCAGGGGATCTGCACCGTCATGGTGCCGCCGAAGGCCTTGGTCCGCTGGTTGTCGGTGCAGGCGAGAAGGGTGAAGAGGAGGGTGATCATGTTAGCGCTCCATGTCGCAGATCATGGCGACCGCGATGCCCACCGGGGCAAAGGTGATGAGGAAGAAGAGGATGCTGGCGATCAGGGTCATGAAGCCTCCTTGCCCGTTTATTGTACCACCGTCGGCGGTGCCCGCACGGGTCAGTCCTTCAGGCAGGAGATCCCGTTATTGTAGACCACGTAGCAGGTGACCCCGAGTCGTGGGTGGATCTCGTGGACCATGGTCCCGTCCACCTTGATCCACTTGTTCTCGGGATTCGCCACCTCAGTGGTATCGGGCTGGCTGCAGGCCGCGAAGATCAGGGCACAGCTGGCCAGGCCGAGGATGAGGGCCGCTGTCTTGCCGAAGAAGTCGAAGTTGCTCATTGATTCCTCCTTTGCTCCTCTATCTTACCTTAGATCTGAGAACCTGCACGAGACCCCTAGAACGGGATCCACTCGTCCGAGGCCACCTCAGCCCAGAAGGCCGCGACCTCCTCGGGAGTCGGGTTCTCGTGGGAGACGAAGTCCACCCCGTCGTCGGAGTTGGGCTCGAACTGGAAGTCGTCGCGGATGTGATCGAAGTAGCTGTCCATCTTGTCCTCCTTGTGGGTCTATTCTACCTTGGATCTGCGGGTCTTCACGGGTCAGTTCGTTTCGAGAAGCCAGGCCGCCAGCCAGGCGGTGTAGAGGAAGATCCCCAGCATCAGGGTCCCTGTGACGTTCTCGAACAGGGTCTTGCCGCCGTCGGAGTACCACCACCACTGGAATCGGTACTTGAGCTTGTAGTAGTCCATGTCACTCCTCCGTGTCGAAGATGAAACCGAGCACGATGCAGACCGGGGCGAGGATCGCCAGGAAGATGAGAAGTCCCATTGCTGCCTCCTTGCCTGTTCAGTATACCACTGCCGTAATTATCTGCACGGGTCAGGCAGCGACCAGATTCAGTTTGTCCAGGGGTTCGCTGAACTTCTCGATAAAGCCGCCGTAGACCCAGCGAGCCTGGCCGTCCATGAACACACGCCACAGGTGGGTGTAGAGGATCGCATTGTGCTCGATGCCCAGGATGATGAAGGTCTTCCCCTCGAATCCCTGGACGTAGTGGGCCTCGGGATAGGTGAGATCCTCCTTCCAGCGGCGGACCTCGCCAGTGGCCCAGTGGGCTGCCGCCGCATCCCGAGCCTGCTGGATGCCGATGCAGTATTCCTCGAAGGTCTCGGTGTTCTTTCGGTTCTTGGCCATGTTTCCTCCTTGCCCCTCTAGTATACCTGGTCCCTGAGATGAGATCACGGGTCAGGCACCCTGCTCCGTCTCCACCTTCTTGCCGGTGAAGGGGTGGGTGTAGATCACCTTGAACTCGATGTCGTCGTCGAATCCCCACCGAGCCCCATTGATCACAGCATCCAGGACCACCTCGTGGTACTCTCCGGTCGCTGGGTCCTTGAGGTTCCGCGTGATCTTGATGGTCTTGCCGACGAGCAGACCGACCTGAGTCTCAAGCAGGTCCTGGCGGAACTTGGTGAGAAGATCGTGGGTGGTGCTGACGAAGGTGTCGATCTCGGTGTCGGTGATCATGTTGTCCTCTCCTTGTGGGTTCATTGTATCACCCCTCGATCTGATTGCACGGGATCCCGTATTGGGCTGGGTGGGATCCAGCAAGGTAGGCCGTGTACCCGGCCAGGCTAGGCCCCTTGCCATTGACGAAGTTGGCCAGGTCCTGGGCCATGTACTTGCGGTAGGAAAGGAACTTGATGCGCCCCGTTTCCCGGTTCCGGACCTCGAACATGTCCATGCCGTTGATTTGGGTGGGGTGCTTGATGACGATGTACTGGTTCCGTGCCATTTGTCCTCCTTGTGTTCTCAGTATACCTCAGACCTCTTGACCCCTCACGAGACCTCAGTCATAGCACATGTGGTCCACAATCTGAGGCCAGGTCTGACCGGACTGGACCGCCGCCTCCAGATTCTCCAGGTCAAAGAACCCATTGTCCAGGCAGGTCTCGATCAGGTCCTTGAACTCAGCGGGGATGTTGAACTTGTCCATTCTTTCCTCCTTACCCCATTATTATACCACAGCTGGGATTGCCTGCACGGGTCTCAGCGGTTCATCCCCAGGGTCATCTCGATGTTGGTCCGCGCATCCAGGAGCCGGTCGTGAGCATCCCACAGGAAGGTGACGGAGCTGCCACGCCGGAGGCCCTGTCCCTGGCCGAGTGCCACCATCCGCTCCCTGAGCCGGTCCATCTCCACGGAGATCGCCACGAGCTCGCGGTTGGCATTGTCCTGGGCGACGTTGAGATCGTTCTGGGTCATCTGTCCTCCTGCGTTTAGTATACCACATCAGCCCACGATTGCACGGGCCTGGATGATCGCCTCGATCACGGGCCAGGGGATGGTGAAGGCTCGAGGACTGGGTCCTTCCCATCCGCCCCAGAAAGATACCCCTCGGACCCAGATTCCTTCATCCCCGACATCGACTTCTGCCCCATCGTGAGGAGACTCCACCGTGATCCGGCTGTTGGGCCACTCGGGTCCCCAGATCTGAACCTCCCAACCCTCGTGGTTGAAGACCTGGTTGCCGCTCGAGTTGGTCGTCCAGTTCGTCATGATCCCTCCTTGCCCTGCCAGTATACCACCATCCCACCCACCTACACGGGTCAGAAGGTGGTGAGTCCCATCTTCAGGATCTCCACCCGTCGGACTTGGGAAGGACGAAGGTCGGTCTTCTTCTCCCACCGACGAAGTTCCTTGATGATCTCCTTCCTGAGGAGAGAGTAGGATTCCTCCACCGAGTCACCCCATTGACCCGACGTGATGGTGTGGAATCCGGGTCGGAGGTGATCGTACATCTTCCACACCTCCTCAGTCGTCCCCTCGACCTGAAGATGAGAGAAGAATCCCGCGGGAGCGTTCTTGGTGTAGATCGCGAACTTCATCTGTCCTCCTTGTGAGGTTAGTATACCATGGACTCACACGGTTGCACGGGTCAGATGGGTCCCGCCGCATCCAGCTCCGCCCGGGTGGGCCGCATGTACTTGCCGGCGACCTCGGGGAACTCGGCGAGGGTCTCGTTGATCTCCACGGGCGTGAACCCGGCGACCGTGAGCTCGAGGCGGGCGAGCATGTCGGCTCGGGACTCCTCCATGAGCCGGTCGACCAGGCCCACCACGAGGTCGTGGCCGTGCTGGCTCTTGGCCATCTGGCGGAGGGCCAACTCGAGGACACCCCAGACGAGCTGCTGGCGGTCGCCCTCGGCCCCGCGCTCCGTGTCGCGGGTGTCCTCGATGAGCTCGATGATCTGGCGGTTGGTCTCGTGGTCGGCGAGGACCTCGTTGGTGATCGCCTCGAAGACCAGGGACGTGTCGAAGTGCGCCATGTGAACCTCCTTGTGTTCCTATTCTACAGCAGGGATATGAGACCTCACGAGTTAATCAGCTACTCCTGACCGGCAGGCCCGCTTGTTGGCGGCCTTCCGCTTGTCCGGGACCACCATGTGGCGACCCCGCCAGGACTCAAGGGACCCACCGCTTTCGAAGTGGGCCTTGCGGTCATTGCCTCGGATCGCCTTCATGTCGCCCAGGATCCGGTCCTTCTTGGTGTTCTTGCTGCGAGACATCTGGTCCTCCTTGATGTATCTAGTATACCATAGGCTCGCAGCTCCTCACGAGAGCTCCGAGCTCAGGCCTCGAGGGCCTCCACTGCCTGGTCCAGGGTCATGATCTCGATCTCAGGAACCGGACCGTCATCAGCCACCTCCGAGGAGGAGCTGCTCACCACCTCGACCTTGATCTTCCGAGGCCGCTTGAGGACTGCCTCAGGGAGGGGGATCCCAGCTGCCTTCAGGGCCTTCTTGGCCGCGTGACCTACCGCGATTCGGGTTCCTCGATCGAGTCCCTGGTCCTCGACCTTCATCAGCATCTTGGAACCCCAGCGGAGGGGCTTGGCAGTGAAGGGGACATCCCCAACCTGACCACGAACCACCGGAAGTCCGTCCACCATCTCGATCTCGTTGACCTTGATTCCTTCCTTAGCCATCTTGTCCTCCTTGGTTGCCTTTCTATTCTACCTTGTCCACTGCAGACTTCACGAGAGCTTTAGATGGCCCCTCGCCACCAGACCGGCTGGTCAAAGGTCCGGAGTGCCCGGTCCAGCTTTGCCTCGAGGACCGGGTCCAGCTTGACCACGGTGAGGAGGGGAGTGGGCTTGATGGTGACCGTGTCGTGGATCACCTGAGCGATGACAGCCACCAGGGCCATCGTGAAGGGGAAGAAGATGAAGCTGACCATGTTGTCCTCCTTGGTTTGCTTTCCTATTCTACCTTAATCAGACCTTGCTGCACGAGTCGCAGAGCCACATCTGGTCCTTGGGCCAGGAATCGTTCCAGGTCCCGCACCACTTGCACTCACGACCGAACTCCTTCGAGGCCCAGACTGCGTGGTTCTGGATGATCCGGCTAGGCGATCCACAGGGCTGCCTCTTCTTGGCGGTGAGGGCCTTGGGATTCTGGAAGATCGAAGCCATTTGATTCCTCCTTTGCCTAGATATTATACCACCGCCAGGAAGGTCCTCACGAGAGATCAGAAGTCCCTGATCAGGTCCCCGTATTCCTGGAGGCTGAGGAGGGTGGGCTCATTGTGGATGCCCATCTCGACAAAGTTGTCGTCCTCGATGTGGGTGATTCCATTCTCCCGTGCCCACTCGAGGATTGCCCCGTAGAACTTCATGGGGTCCCCTCCCTCCCACTCATTGAAGGGGGTGAGGGCGATGGGGGTCTCGATGTAGTCCCCATCGACCTGGAAGTAGATGTCCCCGCCGAGCATGATGCTGAGTGTCTTCTCCATTTGTCCTCCTTGCCCTTCTATCATACCACGAGTCTCAGACTGAGTCACGAGTCGCTACAAGGTCGGTGTCGCTGATTACTGAACCGGGGTGGGACCCCGCTAGGAGCCCCACCCCGACCATCCAAGACCTATCAGCCTCCGAGGAGGCCCACCAGGTCCGCACGAGTGACCCCGTCACGGGAGTGGCCCTTGATGCCCCGGTCCTTGCAGAGCTGACGGAGCTCCTTGACCGACTTGCCCGTGAAGTCCTCCTTGGGAGGGGCCGCCTCGACCTTGGCCTTGGGAGGCCGCTTGAGCTCGGCCTTCGGGAGGGGAATGCCGTTGGCCTTCAAGGCCTTCTTGGCCGCGTGACCGATGGCGATTCGAGTGCCCCGGTCGAAGTCACCACCCGTGACCTTCATGAGCATCTTGGAGCCCCACCGGAAGGGGGCGGCCTCGAAGGCCGTGTCCCCGAACTGGCCGCGGACGACCGGGGTACCGTTGACGATCTCGACTTCGTTGACCTTGAGTTCCTTCTTCATTTGTCCTCCTTTGCCTCTCTATTCTACATCAGTGGATTGAAGCTTCACGAGAGCTGTTTAGGCAGCCTCGATCTCGACCAGGTCCTCCATGAACTCCTCCTCATTCCAGGAGGGACCACCTTCCATGAAGTAGTCATTCCAGGAGAAGAACTGTTCACGGGTTCCCTGAAGGATCAGGGTGGTCTCGTCCGAGAAGTCCGTGGCCTGAGAGACCAGGGTGAGTCCGTTATCCAGGGCGATCTGGATGAACTCCTCAAGGGTTTCCTCAGAGTACTCATTGTGGTAGGTCGTGAGCTGAAACATCTTTGTCCTCCTTTGCCCCTCTATCTTATCACTGAGATTCTGAGGTTCACGAGAGTCTGAGAGACTAGCCGCCGAACCCCACCCGGGCGGTGACAGCTCCCCACATCCGATCAGCCGCGGTGATCTCCTCGGGCTTGAACCACCCGGGGACACACAGAGTGCAGAGCTCCCTAGGGCCGAGGTCGTGGCCCCGGACGACTTGGTACGCCGCGAAGGTGGGAGCTCCGCAGTCGTCGCAGTCGCCCAGGGTCTGGTCAGTGAAGATCAGACGAGGAACAGAGCTCACTGGTCATCCTCGTCGTTCCAGGCGCGCACGGCCTCCTCTTCCCGGTCCAGGACCCCGTCCTGGAAGACCTGTTCGGTCTCCCATTCATAGAGGTCGTCCTCGAACCGCTCGTAGTCCATCTCGAAGTCGTCCATTCTGTCCTCCTTACCCCCTCTAATATATCTTGGATCTGAGGAGATTCACGAACCCTTGTGGTTCCAGCAGGCATCCGCGCAGTAGGGCTTGCCAGACTTCGCGACAAGCATTGGAGAACCACACCGGTGGCAGGACCGCAAGGCCTTGAGCTCTTTGATGGCTGCGTGGATCCGGTTGACCAAGCGCTCAGGGATCTCCTCGATCTGCCCAGTCCGGAAGACCCGTGCCTCCTTCAGGATGCCTCGGGTTCCACCGTCGGTTCGGTCGTAGGTGACGCAGACCTTGATGCTGTCAGAGCCCAGGTCGCGGACCTCGTCATCCACGATCGAGGTGAATACCTGGAGCTGAGTGCGAGGCAGGCGAGAAGAGGGGCGGCAGAAGACCATCTCGCGAGTCCCAGTGCGCTCCTGAGGAGCGAGGCCTAGACCCAGGAGGGTTGCCTTGAGGTCGAGAGCAAGGGCCTTGCGGTGGAAGCTGTTGTTCGGATCGTAGTCCATGGTTCCTCCTTGTGTCCCCAGTATACCTCAGTGGAACGGGCTCCTCACGAGTCCTCACCGTAGTGGAGCTCCTCCCAGGCATCTCCCACATCCTCCGAGTAGAGCATCATGAACTCTGACTCTTCACGAGTGAGGTCAACCGGGCTTGGTGCTTCCCCGTTGAGGAAGTCGCAGACCTGGTCGATCCGCTCCTGGTCGTACTGGTCACCGCCAGCCGGTCCGAACCCCGCCACCCAGTTGAGAAGCTTCAGTGCGATCTGGTTTGCCATTCTGCCTCCTTGCCCCTCTATCATACCCTAGAGGTAATCAGCCTCACGAGTCTGCAGCAGGCTCGGAGCTGTTCTCGGCGTGAAGGACCACTGCCGCCTGTGATAGAGTCATGCACTCGTTGAGTGGGACCGCGTAGGGTCCGGATCCGTCGGGTGACTTGCCGAACACCCAGGCGCCCCCGTGCTGGAGCGAAGAGACCTTTAGAGGGAACCGGCCGTGTGGGCTGACGTGCACCAGGGTCATCCCTTCGAAGACGTCCTCCGCCTTGGGCGGGCTCCACTCAGGGAGTACCTTCTTGATCTCCTTGGGCTTCTCGTCAGAGATCCCCCAAGTTCCTTTCTTCCTACGGGCCATCTTGCTCCTCCATTGCTTCACGGATTCTCAGGATCAGTGGGATCATCCACGCCGCCTCGCAGCCGAGCCAGCCAATGACCATGATCAGCGGGACTCGGAAGCCGTTGCCTGCCAACCAGATGTCCACCACCTGGCCCAGAGCGAGGGCGAGAGAAGCGATGGCGAACCCCAGCAGAGCAGTTCTTACTACGGGTGGAATACTCTTTAAGACTCTATCAAGCATTGTGCTCCTCTCAGAAGTCGATGGGCCTGCGTGCTGGATGACCTGCGCGCTCGCTGTCTTGCGCGCCAGATTCTCCGTGCCCAGGTTCAGGGCTGCGCGCTCGCTGTCTTGCACGCTCGATCCCCAGAGCCCTGCTGATAGCTTCACCCAGTGTGACGAGGATGAAGGCGAGCGAGATCGCTGCGTGCTTGATAGGGCTGATCACGATTCACCCACTGCTGTGGAGGCGATGTCTGCCCACTGCAGGTGGAGAGAGGTGACCATCCCGAGCGGGGGAGCACCACCACCCATGTCGCTGAGGTCTTGCTCCTCAGCGCGGAGGAACTGGATATGCCGGTTGGTCGCAGCGGCGAGGAGCAGGTTCGCAGCGAAGTTGGCTGCGCGGTAGTGGGACTGCTCCAACGGGGTGAGAACCGGTTCCTTCATCATAGCCTCCTGTAGACATCTTACACTGATGCTCGCTACATTACACGAGAGCTTTGTATTACCTATGGATGGGATAGGTATCAGAGTGGACACTACCGACCTGCTGAGTGCAATGAAAGAGAGAGGGGCTGCCAAGTCCCTGCCACCCGAGATCTGGGAAGAGCCGACCGGAGCACCCGACATCAAGCGTCCCATCCGCAAGGTTCTCCTGCAGATCGCTCAGGACTTCTGGAACGACATCCCGCACGGCACTGCGACCCTGGTTGATGTGCTCCTAATCGGGTCCTGCGCTTCCTACTGGTGGACGCCGAGCTCTGACATCGATCTCCACCTGGTGGTTAGGTACGAGGGTGACGACGGGGAGGAGGTCCTGTCCCGAGAGCTCCACCGCGCTCGCCAGACGATCTGGAACGAGAAGCAGAACCCGATGATCGGCACTCACGAGGTGGAGGTAATCATCCAACCGACAGATGAGCACCACTGGGACCCCGGTGTCTACAGCCTGAGAGGAGACAAGTGGCTCCTACCGGCTGTCCCTGGCGAGCCACCTCCTACAGCGCCAGATCGCGTCGTACTTAGGAAGGCGGAGGCTGTCCTAGAGAAGGTTAGGGCCGCCCTCAAGGCGATGAAGGACGAAGACCCGCGCAGAGCGCACCAGATGACGAGAGAGCTCAAGGACAGGCTACGCCGGATGCGCCGCACAGGGCTCGAGAGAGAGGGCGCCGGATCCCCTGAGAACCTCGCCTTCAAGGCGCTCCGAGATGTGGGCGCGCTGGATGTCCTCGACCGGATACACAGAAGGTCCTACGACCTCAGCGTTGTGAAGCCGTAGGACCCCGAGGTTCCTCTATCTGTGTCTTAACTTACTGACTTGCGGCCGCGGTTTCGAACCTCGCGGACTAGCCTGCTGATCTCTTCCTCTAGCTCACTGTCGTTGGCGATCGCCGTGATTAGATCCTTCGCTTCATCTCTACCGATTCTGGCATCTCCGATGCCCCAATTGCGAAGGTGTTCTGCTAGTCCGTCTGCTTGCTCTCTACTGATCATCTGTCTACCCGTCGTGTTGATGTTCTGTTCTGTGCTTAGCATCCCGAGGCCTCGGGTGCAAATCTAAATTATCATGCAAGTCAACGTTGTTCACTGCTTATTGCTGAAGAAAGAGCAAACCTCTCCCTTCTTTGACCCAGACTTGACTGAGTCCCTGACCTGACCGATGTGCTTGCACTCCTTGCGGAACTGCCGGAAGGCCGTGCAGGTGCATTCCCACTTCTTTCCAAACTGCCAGACCTCGTAGGTGGTCCGACCGTCCGAGGCCGCCACAGCTCCACCAGCATCAGGCTCCGAGAACCACATCTTACCTCCCTTGTGGGAACATCATACCCCCAGTTCAGGCGACCTCACGGGATCAGTGATCCTCTTCCTCGAACCGAGACCGGATCTCGGCCATCTCGTTGCGGACGATTCGATCAAGAACCTCCCGTGCGTCCTGACAATTTGCCAGCGTGAAAGCGAGACACTTGACGAACGATTGGGCAACGACCGTCGGGCTCGCTCCAGTGAAGTCATCACCCACCAGATCCGACTCGCACCAATCGACCAGGATGTCCGCGAACTGTTCCATGTCTCGATCCATGATTCCTCCTTGCTTTGTTATTCTACCCCGGGTCAGACAGGATGCACGAGATCACTCCCAACGGTTCTTCTTCCGATTGAAGACCACCTCGTCGAAAGGTCCATCGCAGGGAATGGCCAGGTAGGTTCGACCGGATAGCTGGATGTCCCAGGTCCCGCCGGAACCATGCCGGCATTCCTGATCGAGAACATCCAGCGCATTCTGCAGAGACTTGGTAACTCGAGCTCCAGTCACATCGAACTTCACGTACCGACCACGGATGACGTTCTGCTTAGCCATTCCTTCCTCCTTGCCTGGTTATTCTACCACTGATCAGGTGGGTTGCACGGGTTACTCCTCGTCCTCATCCTCCTCGAAGAGGTCATCTGCAATCTCGCGAAGGGTCTCAGCAAGGATGCTGGGATCGCCGCCATCGTTGAGGAATCGGGAGACGAGCTCGTTCAGCTCAAGGTAGAGTTCAGATTCGGTCATGATTCAGGCCTCCAGAAGACAGCTGAGGGTATCGTCGAGGCACCAACCGCTCGTCATTGCCTCGCCACGGGCGATCATGGTGGCGATCTCCTCCAGGGAGTTGTAGCCCTTGACCTTACAGGCCTCATCGAGAGACACCAGGATGATCGAGGCGTTGTAGTCTCCGAGAGCGCAATCGAAGAAGGCGGTCTTGAGGACCTCGAGCGACTCGAAGTCGTCAGTGCTGCCGATGAGGAAGATGAAGTTTCGCATTGTGTTGCCTCCTTGGTTGGCTTCGTTATTCTACCACAGATTGAGTCCCATTCACGGGATCACGCCTCTTCGTCCTCTTCCTCGTGGTCGAAGTAACCCTCAGCTTCGACGAACCGCTGGACATCCCGTTCGCTCATGTACCCGAGCAGGTTCCGCGCGAGGTTGTGGGAGTTGATCATGCCCTCATCCATGGCCTCGAGGAGCTTGTTGGTGAACTTGCGAGTCATCTTACCTCCTTGCTCCGTTATTCTACCACACTAGAGACGGGATGCACGAGATCAGTAGGCGTCCGGATCCGGTCCGAGAGACTGGGCGTCATGCTCCTCGTCCTCGTCGTACTCTTCCTCTTCCTCGCCAGCGTCCTCATCTTCATCCTCGTCAGCACCCTCGGTCCAGGTTCCCGCCTCGGAGTTCCACACGAGTTCATCGGTGGCCATGTCGAGGAAGATCGCTCGGAAAGGAACCCCATTCTCAGGATCCTCATTGAAGATCTCCCAAGTTCCTCCGCATCCGTAGGCGCAGTCAGCGTCGAGAGCCTTCATGGCCTCCTCCAGTTCCTCTGTGAGCCCCAGGCTGAAGTAGTTGATCTTGACGAAACGCCCGTTGAAAGTTCCCTTAGCCATTGTTTCCTCCTTGCCTGGTTATTGTATCACAGCCGCTTGCAGGATCACGGGCAAAGCCCGGAGGCCATCAAGCCTCCGAGCCTTCCTCAACCTCCACCTCGATCACCACCTCAGCCACCACGACCTCCTTAGCCTTCCGAGGCCGCTTGAGGACTGCCTCCGGAAGAGTGAGCCCGGCTGCCTTGATGGCCTTCTTCGCGGCATGTCCGACCGCGATCCGAGTCCCGCGGTCCAGGCCTTCAGCCTCCACCTTCATCAGCATCTTGGAACCCCAGCGGAAAGGAGCCGCCTCGAATGCCACATCAGCTGCCGTCCCGCGGACAACCGGAACACCGTTCACGATCTCGACTTCGTTGACCTTCACATCCTTCGTAGCCATCTTGCCTCCTTGATTGCCCTCCTATTATACCAAGGCTCTTGGCCGCTTCACGGGAGATCTTCGATGTAGCTGTAGTGAACCCGCAGGACCCGGCCCCCAGTGAGCACCACAGCGTGAGACATCCGGTCCATGAAGCTGATTACCATCCCAACAGCTTCAGTCGGCAGATCAACTGGAGCGCCGTCTTCCAGCTGCTCTGCTACAGGGATCGGGTACCGCGGGTCCTTCGACCTGATTCTAACAAGAAGGCCTGGCACCCTACTTCTGCAGGCTCTTAAGCCGCGCGATCTCACGGTCGATGTAGACCCGGGCCTTCTCGAGGTCCTCGAGCTCTGTCCCCTTGTAGGGTGCTCTGAGAACGTACTTGATGACGTTGCCCAAGCTGAAGTTCAGATTCCAGCTCTCGATCACCAGGATCGCCTCGATCCCTTTGTTGTAGTGGGCTGGATGATCTACCTTGCTACTCATCTTTGTCTCCAACAATCTTAACGTTCAGCTCATCATACCAAGACAGACCACCGTCTACATAGCTGAGGACGAGGACTTCACCGCGCACCGGGACGCTGGTCCTCTCAGTCGCCCATCCGCCGCTCCGGGTGCGGTAGGATGTCATGCTAGATCCTCCGAGCACACCTGCTCGATAGTCCATGACGACCCCGTGTTCCGCGGTGTCTACGGGAAAGATCTCATCGCTAGGCCGCCATACATGAACTAGATCACCCTTCTTCACGCTCTTCCTCTTCGCTGTCAGATTCGTCTTCCGTCATCTCTCTGGCAGTGTCAGCCATCGAGCACATCGAGCGACCCATATATCCGTGATCACCACCGAGAGCGAGCTGGATGTGACCGTACCAGTAGCTCCGAGCCCGCTGGTAGTCGAGGTCGGTGCCGTTATCGCTGATCAGTCCCATCGCTTCCCGGAGGAGATCCCGAATCTCCTCGCTGATCTCCAGAATCCGCTCACCAGATTCGAAACGATTCATATTGCCTCCTTGCCTGGTTATTGTACCATGCGAGACCTGGGATTCACGAGATGGGCGAGATCTCATTCCAATAGCAGATCTCAGTCCTTCCATTCGTGATAACTTCGGCGTGGAATCCGAAGCTGCCGCTCTGAAAGAGCTGATTGTCAGCCAGCTGGGTCAGGGAGAACTGCTCCCTCCGATCGTAGGTAGTCAGAGTTCCACCGATCAGGTATCCGAACCTCTCACTGGAGTACGGATAACCTGGAGCAATCCGAATGACCTCTCCGTCCTGAGGAAGCCGATCTGGCCAGGACTTACAGAGATCTTTGAGGAGGTGTTCCCGGAGGTGCTCGACAGATCCGACCACCTGGGCGGTGAACTGGTTCGGATAGCACTTGAAAGTCCCCTCCTTCCGCCGGTCCCAGAGAAAGCCAGTCGGAGACTTGGAGCCCGGAGAGGTGATCCAAGTTGCCGTCGAGAAGTTCAGACCCGAGAATCGGACAGCAACCTCGAGGACTTCCTTCTGAGAGATGCCTGGCTTGGCGGTAATCAGCTCACAGGCCTTTCGGATAGCCACACCAGAAGCTCCAGTCGGAACCTTGAATCCGTTGACCACCAGATTTCCCTTAGCCATCTTTGCCTCCTTTGCCCTGCTATTCTACCTCAGCTCTGCGGCTCCTCACGGGAATCGAGGCCTTCACCTACCGTGAGAAGAGCCATTGCTCGGCTCCGAGCCTGTTCGATGTTCTTCTGGGTGTTGAGGAGATCTCGCTCCCAGCGAGTGATCCGTATCTGGATGTCAGATGCGATGTCAACGTTCCGTTTCCGAGCCTCCTCCCAACCTCCAACTCCGACCCATGCTGCCTCGAACATCTCGGGTCGCATGGTGCTCTCAGTTCCAGCCAGCGCCCAGCCGTACATCGTGAAGGCCGTGTTAGCAGCACCCTCGCGATTGGAGGAGACGACATGACCGATCGGCTGATAAGCACCGTTGAAGTTGACCCGCCAGACCGTGTCAGATCCAGGAACGAACTCTCGACGGAACTTCTGAATCTTCTGATAGAGCTTGTTAGAGCGCATCTTGAGACCAGTGGGAGTCATCTCGCAGCCCCACCGCTGGGTGACGTAATCGCGGACATCACCCCAGCCATCGAGGCCGATCCCGACCACTTGCTTCGGAGTGATCTTCTGGTGTGCCTTCAGGTACTTCCAGTTCCAGACGCGGTCGACGATGACGTCAACCTCTTCGATGGTGTTGACGAAAGAGAAGTTGATTCGCATGATGCCTCCTATGCCGCTATTCTAACACAGCTCCCGATCTCTTCACGGGACGCGCAGACCCGAGATGAACCAGACCGACAGCACGAAGATCGTGAGAGAGATTGCAGTAAACAGATCGATGTGCATCAGAGCTTCCCCTTGTGATTGCCGTTTCCGCCGAACTGGCCGACGAACCGAGCGCCAGTGTAGGACATGTCCAGAGAGGTTGTACCACCCAGCTGACAGGACTTCCCGCGGTGGTATCCGGTCGAACGCTGCCAGTTGTTGACGTACTGAGAAGCTGCCTTCGGATCCTTGAAAGCCATGATCGTGCACTCGCCGACCTTGCCATCACCAGCCGTCAGACCGACGTAGGTCTCACCGCACTCCTCAGCACAGTCAGGACACTCATCGATCTTGCCGCCGGCGATCTGCTTGGCGCGCGACGTGGTCTCGAACTCATCCTCGCAGTGACGACAGATCTTGATCATCTTTTGCCTCCTGCTCGTATTGTATCACATCTCGCGGATCCAGCACGGGTTCGACGTTGTCAATTGCGCGGATCCAGCCTGTCTCTCGGCCCACAGCGAACATCTTGATGAAGAGCTGGTTCAACTGGGGCTGCATGTAGGTGTCAGTGATGATGCCCATGTCGCCCGTCCCCAGGTCCCTGACCAGGTCACCCCGCTTCACTGATCACCTCCAGGACATCCTCGTCGAATGTCCGCAGCCCACCACCGGCGAGGAGAACCGTGACTGTCCCGAAGCTGCAGAGAGCCATCACCACCGCCAGAGTGTCATTGTACCTGGTCATGCGGATCCTGACGAGATCACCCGGCTTCATTGACGGGCTCCGAGTTCTGAGCCACCCAGGGAAGATCCCAATCCTCCACGACCTTGCCCTTCAGAAGGAGCGACACGTACTGTCCGTCTCGTCGCGGTTCCACAGCCAGGACCATGAAGGTCTCGCCGCCGATGTTGGGTTCTGCAGGTGCATACGACTTGGTCTTGAACTGACGGAGATCACCGGGCTGCATTGGACGCCTTCACGAATCCGCCGGGGACCCAGAGTGTCATGCCCTGGACGAGGACCTCGACGTGGACCCGTTTGGCCGCGGGGTCGAGGATGTCCACATCGACCACCAACGCGGGTGTTCCATGCGTGATGGTCTCTGTGCAGTTGAGACCCCCGACGGTGCGGGTTCCGAAGATGGGCCGTCTGGGATCGCCCATGATGAAGACGAGATCACCGGGTTGCATGCTGCCTCCTTTGCGCTGCTAGTATACCACAGTCTAGACCGCCTGCACGGGCTTAGACCACCTCCAGGTACCGCTTCGCCACGAGCCATTCCTGCCCCGTCACCGTGTCGATCACCTGGCACAGGCCGCCCGTCGGAGACAGCCACCAGCTCTTGCCGAGCCGCCTGTAGGAAGCCACTGCTGCTGTCACTGTGAGGCACTTGCCCACGGTGAAGCAGACTTCAGTGAAGTCGGGTGCCAGACGTGACTCACCACCGCTGTCGTAGGGGACGTCCCGTCCGGCCCGACAGTCAGCATGGAGCTTCTCGTACCACGCGTTCCTCTCCGCCGTCGTGGTGGCTCGGGTGCCCGTCACGCCCATCCGCACGCGGACCAGTTGCCCCTTCTTGAGCTTCGGGACGATGCAGATACCGGGGACTTCGCTTGCCATGTTGCCTCCTTGCCCTCCCATCATACCACCGTAGTCAACGGGTTCACGAGCCCGAGCGCTTGAGCCGCTTCCGAAGTGCAGCCGGCGGGAGGAGCTGTTCGTGGCCGTCGACGAGGACCGGAAAGCCCATCTTGGGAGTGCCGGGCACTGGATTGCTCGCGACCCGCCAGGGTCCAGTGACCAGGCCGGGGTGCCAGCCCGTGGCCGTCCGCGCGCTGCACAGATCGCCCGGCTTGAAGGGTGGGTCCTCTACCACCCGCGAGATGCTCTTGAACTTCTCTCGGACCCAGTCGAGGTCAGCGTCGCGCACCTCGCCCCTCTCCATCAGCTCGTAGATCTGGCCGATCTTCACCACCTGGGCCGGCCGGGAGTTCCAGTAGAAGGAGCCGCCAGAAAGGACTGTGAGGTAGGACGCTGTGATCAGCAGTCGCTCCTCGGAAGTGAGGACCTTGGGCCCTTGCAGAGCACGGTGCTTCAGGTCAGCGATGAAGTCGATCTCCCACTGATCGAACATGTGGTGCCCAGACTTCACGCGACTGATGAGCCGATTGAGCGTCTGGAGCCCTGGGCCTGCGTGCTCGCTAAGCGCTGCGAGCTCGCTAGCGAGCGCAAGGATGTTGGTGTTGGGAGGCCCCTTCCGCATGAGGTCCTCGAGCCACGCCTGCCCCCTTCCGCGCGGAGCCACCTGCGTACTCGCTAGTGAGCGCAGGAATCGGCCACTGCCGGTCTCGCCCATGCCAGCCGCATCGTAGGCGTCAGCCAGCTCGGTAATCAGCTTCCAATCCAGGCCAGGTGTCGTCGGTGCTTCCATGTTCCCCATCCTATATGGTTCCAGGGCCCTGGTCACGAGAAGCAACCAGGGCCCCACCCGCAATGCTCAGATCAGCCGGAAACCGCGATGGTCTTGAAACCAGCCTCGGTCATTCCGAGGAAGATTCGAGCGCCAGCTCCGCCGTACCGGTTCTTCTCCGTCTCCATGATTCGGCAGCCCGCGAGGTCCGGGTCCTTCCGCTCGATCGACATGTGGACGTAGGTGTCGACCATGTGGCGGAGGGTATTGGCACCGGCGAACTTGCCGCCCTTGGTGACCTGGCCGATCGCGATCGGATTGGTGTAGTGCTCCTTCGCCCATTCAGTAATCAGCTGGAGAGACCGCTCCGCGGACTTGGAGTTGATGGAACCGTCAGCGTAGTGTCCGTCGTCCATGCACTGGAGGCTGTCAACCACCAGGAAGAACGGCTTGTCCGGGCTCGCCTTGCGGAGCTTCTCACAGTTCGCGAGGAGGGTCGGAACGTGGATCTCATTACCCGCCACGAACCGTCCCTGGAGGAGGAGCCGTTCAGCAGTCATCTTGAGCTGGTAGAGCGACTCCTCACCGGAGTTGTAGACCACAGTGGCTCCGCGACGGGAGAGACCGTCAGCCAGGGTGAGCATGGCCGTGGTCTTTCCGGCACCAGCCTCACCCGTGAACAGGGTGACCGCACCGGGCGTGAAGCCCTGACCACCGAGAGCGGTATCGAAGAAGTCCACACCGGAGCTGACCTTCTTACGGAGCGCGGCGGGGACCTCGACGCTGTTGAGCTGAGTGCCGAACTGGAAGTTGTCCTTGAGCTTGATACGCATCTTTCATCTCCTCGTTGGTTGGTTGCCGTTCCTTGGCTTCGTTATTCTACCATTCACCACGAACCGTTCACGAGACTCACCAGGTGACGAGGACCGCGATGTCTCCGTTCTCGTCGTCCTGAATGAACTCTCCGCTGTTCATGTCATCGAGGTCGAAGTCCTCATCGTCCTCGATCTGCTCGCCCCACGAACCCCGAGAGACCTGGACGATGTCGACCGGGCTCTCACGCTCCGAGTCGAGCATCATGATCTGCATGTCCTGGGGGAGCGCCTTGAGGCTTTCGATCAGTTCCGCGACAGTCATCATTGTCTCCTTGGTTGGCTTGGTTATTCTACCACAGTCGGGTCACGATGCACGGGTCAGCGATGCCACTGGTCCTGGGGAATGTCGTTCCCATCACGGTCCGTGCAGGTCAGAGTGCCATCCGTGTCCAGAATGTAGTCGTACTCCTCACCGCCCGGAAGCTGGGTCCGCTTCGCCTCGGACCAGTGCTCATCGAAGTATTCGACCGAGTCGAGGGTCGAGCCCCCGACGGTGCGGATGCCACCCTTCATGATGCCTGCGGTGACGATCGTCCTGATGTCCTCATCAGCCATGCCCAGCAGCTTCTGACCCATGCAACTGGGATAGCCGTCGTAGTGGCAGTAGACGCCGATGAAGCTGCCATCCTCCTGAATGTAACCGATCACGCTCCGAGTTGCCATTAGTTCCTCCTTGGCCGGGTTAGTATACCACAGTGCCGACGGGCTGCACGGGTCAGCAGTTGCTTTCCTCCTTGCGAAGGTTCGTGATCACACTGCTGAGGAGCTTGATGATCTCCTCTCTCTTCCCGCCATGGATGAGGTAGAGCGAGATGAACTGATTGAGCTCACGACTGATGAAGGCCAGCGTCATTCCTTCCTCCTTGCCCCTCTATTGTACTACAAGAACCGAAGGCTTCACGTGTCTTCGAGGTCGTCCTGCGAAAGCTCCTCGAATTCCAGCCTGTCCTGCAGCTGAAGGGAGCCGCACGGGATCTGAGAGATGCCGACCGCCGACATCACCGCCGCTGTGTAGGCATCGACCTTGATGACAGTGCCGATGATCACCTTGCCGCGGTAGTCTCGGAACTTCACAAGGTCACCTGCCTGGTAGAGCCACTTCACTTCTCGAGTTCCCATGTTGGGGATGTGGTTCTCTCGAGCATTGACTCGTGCCTGCTGGGTGATCTGCTTCTTCCCAATAGGGACTTTGGCTGCCTTCGCTCCCTCCTTGACGGAGGGCTTCGGAGCAAGTCCGAGCTTAACCTCCCCGTCGCGGACCTGCGTGCGAGCTGCGTTTCGAACTGCGACGGGGATGTTGTTTCGAGTGCGTCGTGCCATGCCCATATTGTACCACAGCTACACTCGGGTACACGAGTCAACTACTGCGGTCCAGTATGACTTCGCTCTTTCTCTGCATCTCCTGGCGCTCGCCGCCAACAGGCTCCCAGTCGCTGTTGAGGAGTGCAATGTGCATGTCGTAGTGCCTACCGAATCCTGGGCGGACCTTCTTGATCAGCTCCTGAAGCCCTTCAAGGACGCTCCTGTCCTCTACAGGTCGCGCCCCTGTCACTGCAATGTAGTTACCTGTCGCTGTGACGATGTAGAGACCCCAGAGATCACTCGGCATCTAGGATCTCCCCAGGTTCGACCCAGACGACTTCATCGTTCTCTAGCTTGACTGCCTGGAGGCCCCTGATCTTGGGCCAGCTCAGGACTTCACAGAGCATACCGCCAGTGAGACGGTGCATCCCGTCATCACAGGGATACTGGAATCCCTTCGCGCCTGGCTCAGCCTCTACAACCCATGTACCTGGTTCAATCTTCTTGTCCATATTATAATCTAGGGGCCGGCGCTGACTAGTGAAGGCTGAGCAGCTGCAGTAATCAGCCACCCAGCCTTCAAGTTAGCCCTGAATGATCAGGTGCGGCCACCAATCTCCGAGGTGACGATGTAGGGAGTCACGCCGTTCCCGCCGTGGACTCGGTAGTACCGCCCGTTGTAGCGGATCGCGTAGCCTCCGGATCGCTCGATGGGTCGACGAAGGATGATGTCAGTAGGAACCCGGGCGCCACGAACATCGAAGACATTGATCTTGAACTCTGCGTTGCTAAACATCTTGTTGTTATCTCCTATTGCTTATCTTACGTTGCCATTGACCACTGTTCAAAGAAGGCTCCCCTCTTCCACAAAGTAATGGAACCAACGGAGGAGTGAGAAGAGGGGAGCGGAAAGAGTGCCGGGATGGTGCAAGGAGGTCAGCTGAAGCTCCCGGCGGACTGCAGCTGATGGGAATCACTTACGGCCAACCCCGGCGGCAGTGACAGCTCGGAGGAGCTCCGGGCCGAGGATCTTGTGGAGAGCTCGGATGTTGCCGACGTTGTTAGTTTCCATGACCTTGTTGAAGAAGGCCACGGTCTGCTCCGAGGAGGTGGACTTGATGAAGGCCGCCACGTTCTGAACCTGAGTGTCAGACCAGGAGTGGTCCTTGCAGTGGACGAGGATCTTCTCCGAGATCGCGTTCTGCTTGTCCGCATTCAGCTTGTCCACCTTGGACTTGACCTTCTTCCAGTTGTCCAGGATGTCCTCAGCCGAGATCACCGAGTCGTAGTTCTTGACGAAGTCTCGAAGGGAGATTGCCGCCTCCACTCCGACGAATCCGAGGCAGATCGGATAGAGGAAGCCCGGAGGATTCCCAGCAGCCTCGGTCAGGTCCACACCGCTGTGGCGGAGAGCCTGAGCCAGCCGATCCCAGGACCGCTGAGAAGGATAGACCTTGCCGGGCTCGACCTGTCCCTTGTGGCGGAGGTGTCCGGGGTGCTGACGGATGAAGTCGATGATGACCGAATCCACGCCAGCTCCGCTCGCCCAGTTGAGCCAGTCTTCCACAGTGGGCTCCAGATCGATCGTCCAGAACCGATCGGCCTGTGCGGGGTCCAGCTCGTTGACCGAGTATTCGGCCGAAGCATTGACAGCCGCGAAGATCCGAGTACCGGAGTGGAGCTTGTGACCGTTCAGCTCACGGTCAAGAGTGATCTGCATGGCGGTCTGCAGAACCTCGGGAGTGGCTCGATTGTACTCATCGAGGAGGAGAGCACGGGGGTTCTTGCAGCAGTCCATGAACCAGTCAGGCGGACAGAACCGAGTCACACCGTCCGTGAGCTCCGGAAGTCCGAGGAGGTCGCCTTCCGTCATCTGGCTGAGTCGGCGGTCGACCAGCTCGAGGCCGAGCTTGTCCGCGACCTGCTTGAAGATCTGGGACTTGCCGATGCCGTGAGGACCACGGACCATGAGGCTGATGTCGGCCGGGAGGCGGGAAGCAGTTTCGACGAAGGTCTTGATGTCCATGATGTTTGTCTCCGTTGGTTGCCTGTCTATTATACCTTAGACTACGAGGGGTTCACGAGCGAGCGACGTGCATGAGGCCGTCGATGAAGTGGAACTGAAGGGACCGGCGGCGCTCGAGAGAGCAGCAGGCGGCCATGATCTCCAGGCTCGTGGGCTGACGAGGCAGATCGGACCAGTCCGTGTCAGCATCGAGGAGCTCAGCGGTCAGGTCGTCGAACCGGATCACCGCGGCAGGGTCTGAGAGGAAGGCCTCGACCGTCGCCTCCAGGCTCCACATGTGCCCCATCGCGAGGGGAGTCAGACCGTCTTGAACCAGGGTGAACATTATGCCTCCTTACCGCTCTATTCTACCACGACTCTTTTACTCTTCACGAGGGTGAACATACCGCGACCCCCCTATAGTATCACTGAAGGAGGTAACATGAGCAAGACACAGAAGGTCATCGCCGCTGTCCTGGCTGCCCTAGTCGCCGCGTTCGCTGCATTCTTCTCCGCCATGGAGAAGGAAGAGCCCGCCAAGACTGAGGAGCCCGCAGCAGTCGAGCCAGCCCCGGTCACCCCTGCAGCACCCGCTGCAGAGACACCAGCTGCGCCCGTAGCGGAGACCCCTGCGGATGCCACTGCAGAGGCCAAGCCCGCTGCAGAGACTACGCCAGCCGCGAAGTAATCAGCTTCACGGTCCCTAGAAGCCCCAGGTTGGCAATCACGCCGCCTGGGGCTTCGCCTTTGCCTTGTCCATGGAGACCACGACATCTCCCGGAGTGGCCGGGAAGATCAGCTTGGTACCCGGAACAAGTACCCAGCACCGCTTGACTGGGCTGGGACCCGGGTCCTCCGCCTCACCGTCAGTGCAGATGACCACTCCGTCGAACATGTCCCGATTCTTCTTGACATATTCATTGACCGCAATGAAGGAGGTTCCTCCGCTCCGGAATCGGATGGCGTCGCGCTTCTTCCCCTTCTTCCACTCGAAGGCGTTGGCCTCGTCCACGGTGTAGTCGAACGGAATGAAGGTGAAGGTGACCTTCTTGGCCAGGCTTCCGAGAACCGCGTAGACTTGTTCCAGGTCCGCATCGGAGACCGAACCAGACATGTCCACGAAGACCCCGATGTGGGCCGTGTGGCTCCGCTGAACACCGGGGTGAATGTAGGGGTACTTCCGATTGATCTTCCGCATCGTGTGGGACTTGTTCATCCGCTGACGAGTGCCCACGAAGTTCTGAAGGACCTTCTTCCAATCGACCACGTCTGAAGCGAGGCGTCGGAGTTCCTCTCGGGTGGAGGCCGGGATAGTTCCCCACTGGCCGTTCCGATCGCACTGCTTGACGGCCTTGCGGAGGGCTTCCTTGACCTTGTGTTCAGCGATCTGCCGTTCCTCGTCAGTCATGTTGTCCCAACCACCGTGCTGATCGATCTGACCAGGCACGGAGCCCTCGCCTTCGCCGTCGGGGTCGCCGGGACCGCCTCCGAAACCAGGGGCACCTTCCGTCATCATCTGCTGGATCGTGGGGTCATCCATGAGCTGGCCGAAGTACCACTCCGAGGACTCTTTCTCCGGGAAGGACTTGATCTTCTCCGAGATCGCCGTCCACTGAGCCAGTGCCTTCGGATCGGTCACCTTGGACAGGTCCAGGGGCTTACCGGGCCGGAGGCAGAACTTCGGCAGCTCATCTTCCGGGATCAGGCAGTTGATCGCCAGATCCGTAGCGATGTTGTGGATGAAGTGCGGATCAAGCCGGCGAGTGGTGCAGTGGTTGAAGATCAGGTGGTAGCACTCATGCTTCAGAACACCGAAGATCTCCTGGGACTTCAGACCTGCGAAGAACTTGCCGCTCCAGTAGAGGTAGAGATCGGTATCCTTGACCGTCACACCGGCCGTCGGCATCTTGTCATCGCGGACCTTCGTGATGTTCCGCATGATCTCCGCGAAGAACGGCTCCGTCAGGAGCATGTTGACCAGGTGCGGCTGAATGTCGAAGGCGTCGACCTCCGCCTGCGAGACCTCCGTCTCGACCGGAATGTTGTTAGCGGTGGAATCCTTCTTAGCCATGTTTGCCTCCTTGCTCCTCTATTGTACCACTGCCTGAGACCGTTTCACGAGAGATCGCTCTGGTCCCAGTCGATCGCGCCCTTGCGAGACAGGTAGTCCAGGAGCCGCTCGAGCACGTAGTTCGGATTCGTCCTGAGGATCGTCAGGTCCCGCGTGGGAGCGTAGTGGAGCCGCTCGAAGCCGTCGACCACCACTGTGACAGGGTCAGGGTAATTAGCTACCCAACCCGGTAGATCCCGCCACCCTGTCAGCTGCTGCCCGTTGGCGGCATGCGCGACAACCTGGTATCGGTCACCCGACCAGGCCACCTCGTCACCGGCAGCAGGCAGCAGCGACCGGACCACTTCGTCCACAGCCTCTGCAGGGCTCACTCCGCCACCACTCGGGTCTCATTGCCGAAGGTGTAGAGCATACCGTCAGCCAGGTTGACAGCATCGAGCGTGGGCTTCGGAGAGCTAGGCATCCAGTTTCCGACCACCATGAACTCCGCACCTACACCGGACGGATGCGTGACTCGGAATCGGGTCCCCGCCTTCAGATCCCCGAGGCGGACGGTCTTGACGTAGCCGTTTCCGCACCAACCGAGATTCGTCAGTGCTGCCGCGCACTCCGCTCGCCGCGAGCCCCGCCCGGAGTAGATCGCGATCGACTCGAGCGTGAGGAGCGTGCTCTGCAGAGCCTTCTTCGCCTCGTCGATGGTGAGGCTGTCCACGAACTGCTGGGTCGTCTTCATTTGTCCTTCCTTGGTTGCCCCTCTATTATACTCAGGATCCCTGCCCGCTTCACGAGCGCGGCGGGGGTCAGAGTCGAGCGGCGCGTCGCGAGCGCGCCTGCGGTGGGCGGAAGGATCAATCAAGTAATCAGCTGCAAGTGACCTGTCCGGGAAGAGTCGACCTTGCAGCTGATTACTTGATTGTCAGACGGGCTGTTTTGGATCGGTTATCCGACGCCCGGAAAGCCGGTGCTGCCCGTAACGACCCAGGTGCTGTCCTTGACGACCGTCAGGCCCGCGACGACGCCAAATTTAGCCACGCCACCGACGCCCTGGAAGAACAGATCGGTGCAGCGCACCTCGATGGGACCGAAGACGCTCGCCTTCGGGATGTTCACATGATTTCCAGCTGCAGTGGTCGAGAGACCATTCTGTGTGAAGGCCATCCGGAGCGCGAGCGACGCGTCCTCGTTCACGACAGTGATGTGCCGCGTGACGAGCGGAAAGTGCACGCGCTGGTTCGTCAGACCCGAAGCAGCGGGGGCCTGCGAAGAGGTGACGAAGGGAATTCCAGCGACGAGATAGTTCGCTGAATGGTTGACGTCAGGGATCGGGTTGTTGAGTGACATGCATATAACTATGCAGCATGCGCGCACTGTGCCCACTTACGGACGCGCTAGATGGCGAGAGCCCGTTCCCAGCGTGCTGCGGTTCGAGCGCGCTCGATAGCTCGCGCCCGCTTGTCCTTCGGGCGCATCACCTCCAGGCAGAACTGGGTCGCGTGCTCGCTAGCGGGCGCCCGGGATGGGAGCCGCTCGTCGGGGTCGTAGGCGTCGATCACCTTGTAGGTGGAGAGGTCGATGTTCTCCCGCTCCGCCACCGACATGCCGTTGCCTAGCCCATCCTCGTGGAGCTGCCAGAAGCCTACCGCCCGCTTGCGCTTCCCAGCCTCCGGGAACCAGCGCGATTCATGCCACGCGTTCGCCAGCGCGCCCACCCGCTCGCGCGCTCGATATCCGGCGCCCACGAGGATCTCCTCCGCATCGCAAGCCGCGATCACCCGGTCCTGGGCGGGGGCAACGACACCCTCGTCAACGAGGCGAACAACGACCGGGCACCTGAGAGTCACCGGGCCCGTGGGCGCCTCGGCGGCGCCCGCTAGTAGAATTAGTAGTAGCATGCCTCACTATACACCTGCATGCGCGCACATTCACGTGGCGCGCGCTAGATGTCCAGCGCCCAGCTAGAGAAGCTTACGCCCGAAGGCGAGGGTGTTCCAGCGCTCGAGGAGGCGACCCTCTGATGTCACCTCGGCGGGAGACTGGCCCACGCCCCCGAGGATCGCATTGATCTGCTCAAGAGCTGACTGTGCCTGATCAGCAGACGTGCCCGCCTTCTGAGCTTCGGAGGCGAGGTCTGAGGCGAGCTTCTGGAGCGCCGCGATCTGAGAGTCGATGTCGATGTCGAGGTCGTACTTGTCCACGAGCGCCTTCAGGCTCTCAAGAGCCGTAGCTTTCTCCTCAGCCGTCCTTGCCTCGATCGTCGCGAGGAGCGCCTTCCGCTCCGCCTCGAAGGCAGCGTTCTCGAGCGCACCGACGGCGCCCTCAACGCCTTCAGCCTCGTCACCGCCCGCGACCTCAGGCTCCTCTTCTTCAGCACCCAGAGCCTCGCCTTCCTCGTCCTGCTCGCGGAGGTAGAAGTCCACCTCCTCCTGAATGATCTGCTGCAGCCGCCTCTGTGTGATAGCCATTGTTTCTCCTTCAGTGCGTGCGCACCTGTGCACTACATATGGCGCGCGCTAGATAGCGAGAGCCTAGATCACTTATCAAACTTGAATTCGTCATCAGGATCAGCGAGGTCAGCTTTACTGGGACCCTGTTTTTTCTTCTGTGCCTGAACTGCTTTGCTGTATCCTGCGGCTTCGTCTTTTATAGCACGCGCCGCGTAGGCTGCCTTGTCACGCTTAACAATTAGTTCAGCTCGCTTGTAGAGTTCAGTATCATCAACCTCGCAGAAGGGATCAACAACTTGCCCGCGGCCACGACGAAGCTTCGTGATCGTAACCCATTCATCATCTCCAAGTGAATTATAGATCCTCGTGACTGTGGGCGCGTCCATCAGCCCATTGGGGTCTACACCTAGCGACCCTTGTAGGACCTTGGTGATCTTTTCTCTCTCTTCTGGTGTGTACTGAGAACCGACGTTCTCAAAAGTCCAGGGCTTTCCGCTCCGAAGCGGTCCTTCCATGGGGTGTGGCGTGTAAGTTGTGCTGTATTCCTTTTCAAGTCTATCACGCTGCGCCTTGAAGTCTTCGTACTCTTTCTTAAGAGCTGCGTAGCCTGCACTCGCTCTTTCACTCGGGCCTGCATCTTGCATCTTTTTATACGTCGTCCGAACGCCATCGCGCGCGCGCGCGAGTGCTGCTGGCGGCGTCGATACCTTAAGTTCATCTCTGAGAGCCTCATTCAACTTTGAAGAGTGCATCGCCATCGCAAGAATGGCAGACCAGAGCTTTACACCCTCCTGAGAGAGCGACTTTACGTCTCCAAGCCCGGACATCAACGCGCTGAACCACCCCGACGGAGCGGGACCTCCAATCAATGCATCCCAGATATCGTCATACATGTCACCAAGAGACGGAGGATCACACGATCCACTGCCAGTTTCACTCTTCCCGCTAGCAGCTTCATTCAGCGTCTGGCGGATCAGACGCCGTAGTGTGCTCTCTCTTATCAGCATGATGTCTCCATACAATGTACATATGCACGCACCGCTCGCAGATCACATAGCGCGCGCTAGATAGCGAGTACCCGGAGAGTCAACTCAGCCCTCCCGTCGTCCTTGTCAGGTGCGCCGCCTAGCGGAATGAATTTGTCTGCTCGCGCGGGGGGTCGGAATGAGCGTGCTAGAAGGCGAGCGCCCAGACCACGCCAGGGCTGAGTATGCGGATTGATATGCTCCGCAGGGGGGTCGGAATCAAATCCTGTAGGGGCGGGTCCATGAGATCATTGTACCCACGGGCCCGCAGATCTTCACGGGCGCGCTAGATGTCGAGCGCACGGAGACCCTTCAAGGAATAGGTGAGGCTCGAGTGGTCATAGGGGACGCCTGGGCTGAGTTTACAAGAGACTCTACAAATTTTTACAAGAGTTTCGGACAGTCCCCGGGCCACGCCCCCGCCCGCTTCCCCTCGCCTCCTCCCCGGCGCCCACTGCGCGGACCCCGCGCTCTCGCCCACTACCCAGAGCCCCGTCCCCACAGCAGCTAATTGTGGCTGTTTAGCCACAACGCTGGGAGCCCCTGCGCTGAGTCAGCCCGCGGGTTGCGAGAGCTGCGGGGACGGAGGGCCTGGGCGTCGCTTGAGCACAGCGGGCTCCCCCTGCGCGAGGGGTGTTGAGAGCTCCCAGTGTGGATTCTCGGCGATCCAGGCGTCGACGGCGGTCCCCACGCCCTGCAGCTCTGTCTCCTGGCGGGGTGTCGCCCTGACTCCGCCCCAGCCCTCGCGTTCTGAGTACCAGAGGTCCCTCTGTGCCCATCGGCCGTGGTAGTCGTCTACGATCACGACTGAGCCGCTGTGTGTCAGTGTGTCTAGATACCCAAGCTCCCTGATCACTGTGTAGTAGTTGTGGTCCCCGTCTAGCAGGATCAGATCGAACTGGATACCTTCCGCCGCTAGTTTGGGTAGCGCTTCTAGGCTGTTGCCTTCGTAGATCTGGACTGTCTGTTTCTCCGCCAGCGTTAGGAATCCTAGCGTCAGCTTGAGAGCTTCCTGCAGGTGGATGTCGATGCCGAAGTAGAGGGACTTTGTGTGTGACCGCGCGAGGTGCGCGATCAGCGGGATTGTTGTGATCCCCTTGTCGAGCCCTACCTCGAGGATCCGCGGTTCTGGAATTTGCGCTAGGAAGGTCTTGATGTGCGGGATGTAGCCGTGGTACGCCATTTAGGTATTATTAGACGCCGCGAGTGTGAATAAACCAGAGAGTTGAATCCTTGTTGTCACGCTGATGTGATCAGCTCAGGCCGCCGCATTCCTCGATGATCTGCAGCAGGAGAGCCCGAGCGGCGTGGCCTGCCCTCATGCCCGCGGCTGGGTCCAGGCACTCGAACCAGACGTTGTACTGACCGTGAGGACCGGCGCCCCGTGTCCTGCCGAATCCCACTTCGTCCCCCTGGAGGCACTGTAGCTCGATCGCGACGTGCTCAAGGACGTGGCCCATCCATGTGCCCTCATCCTCTGTCATCCGCCGCACGAAGCCGCCGTGCACCCCATGCGAGCAGCGGTGGGTCTGCAGCGATGGGACTGCCCGGAGGAGCCGCTGTGGAAAGCCTGGGATCTTTCCTGTGGGTAGCTCTTCCAGGGGTCCGAGATCCACTAGCATGTGGATGAGGTCTCTGTCGCCCCACTTGTTCGGTGCTGGGAGGTGAGATACGCTGATGATCTTGAGAGGCTCTTGGTCTCTTGTGAGCTCTTCTCGGATAATCCGCCGCAGCTGTCCCTCTGTGATCCGCATCTGTCCTACAGCCCCTCGCCCGCCACGAAGTGTCCCAGGGCCCGGAGGCGCGCCGCCAGGCTGACCGGGTCGGCGACGGGCACGAGCTCCCAGCCCAGGTCCCGGATGTACTGGATCGCGTCGGTGTGGGTGCTGGCGTCGAGGGGTCGTACGGGCTCCTGGGCGATCCACTCGATCCCGTCTGGGTCTAGCGGTGTGAACAGGGTGCTGGGTAGCCTGTAGACTGTGAAGGTGTGCCCCCTGAGTAGCTGTCTCTGATCCCTTCGTACTAGTAGATTCATCGCGTCGGGATCTAGCTTTATTCCCATGCCGCTGAGATCTCTTATTAGGGCCGCCTCGTCTGGTGAGACTACGATCCTGGGCGTCTCTCTGGGTAGTGTGTAGAGGGGTGTCCAGCTGAGGGGTGATGCGTAGACTAGCTTGCGTATTGTGCCGCCGCGAGTTTCGGGTGTGGCGGGACCTGACGTCGTTCCGTCATCGCTGAACCAGAAGGGTCTTGGCTTGAAGACCTTGATGTCGGGGTCTGTTGAGACGTGGTAGACGTCAGGCTGAGATAGTGACTCTCGGATGATCCGCCGCAGTTGACTGTCTGTGATCCGCATGTCTTCCCTCAGCCTCTCAGCAGGCCCGCGAGGCGCGCCCATCGCTCCGCCAGCGCGGTCTCAGGCTCTTGCGCCAGTGCTCCCTTTGGGCTCTTCTTCTGTCCCCCCAGCGCTACAAGCGTCAGATCGGCGAGCTTCTTGGGATCTGTGATCGCGAGGATGTGAGCTGCTCGGTTCTTGTCTTCTGTTATCCCTGCATCTTCCATGCTCTTCAGCGTCGCTTCGATCACAGCGCCTGTGTCTGTGTTTTCCACCAGGGCTCTCTGGAGGTGCGGGAGCATGAGGCTCAGCGTAATTCTCAGGTGAGAGTCGACCGTCATGTCCCTGTTACGTTGACTGATATCTCCTGCTGTGCTGTCGTCTAGCTTGAAGAGCGCTTTTGCATCAGTGTCTCCTAGGTTCTTATCCTCTGGGAACTGAGATGCGATCTGATAGTAGAGGATCTTGTAGGTGTCAACTGTTCTTGTGAGTGTGTTTGCGTAACGAGCAACTACAATGATGTCCGCTGTTTGTTTTGCCGCGGGTGTCTCGAGCGCTTTTTGGTCAGGGAACAGGTAGGAGACTAGACGTATCTCTTTGGCAAGCCCTGGAGATGCTGCCAACCTTTGACGGATAACTTCAGCTGTTAGCTGGTCTGCTGGAATCATTGACTTGATGATGAGATCTCTTGACAGTGATGCTGCCTGTCCGACTTTCTCTTTTGTTGCTGCATCGCCTGAAAGTATTATGCTTGCCGCATAATCCTCCTGGTGGATAAGCTCGTGTTCGAGAAATTTTCCGGCCTCGCGATCTTCAAAAGACCCAGTGACATTGTTTGAATCGTCAAGAAGAAGATTGGGCGGAGATGACACGACAGAGCCATCAGCTGATGGTGCAAAAGCCATAACAGAAGTGTTCTTTCCAAGGGAGCCAAGCGTTTTTGCCCAGCCTGATGTGGGATCGTAGGCTGCTTCGTAGGTTTTAATTCCATATCCGTTTGTCTTGATGTCTGTTCCGTATGTGCCGATCTTGAGCACAGCCCGGCGGACGCGATACATCATTGCTCCTCGCAGCTGGTTAACGTCAACATCAGATTTGTCACCAAGCTTTTCTTTCAGCGCTTTGTACCTTGCAGGAAACTGCGATTCCAGGTATTCAAGTCGGCGGCGCTTTGCCGCGTCGAACTCAGCAAACATCCTGTCGATTCCAGCTTTTGCCGCAGGGAACCTTTTCACTGTTTCTTGGTAGGCGGCATCACCTTTCACCATCAGGTTCGCATCGTTGACAGGCTGACTCTCGAGCTGCTTGTGAGCAGCCTCATCTGCAGCTGTCATCGATTCTTGTTCCTGCAGGACCTCTCTAATTGCGTGTCTGAGGAGTGTGCTCATGGCACTAAATAGGTTTCAGGCGATAAGAATCAGACCAATTGACGGCTGTGATCGGTGCCAGACGCCTCAGCGGAGCGGGTTGAACTGTGCGAGCGTACCCATATTGGTGTAGTAGTCACCGCTGGGCGTGAACGTCTTTGACGCTAGCCGATCGTTATCGTAGGTTCCCAGCCTTACGCCGTTCTCGTCACCAAACAGCAGTAGGTCGCCGCTGTTGGCGAACTCTAGCGTTATGGAGTTGGGCCAGCCCTGGATCGACCCGGGTAGCACGACAGCGGGTGAGGATCCTCCGCTACCGCGTGGTACCGCCATCAGCACGACGCTCTCGGGAAGGTCGATCGATGTCCACCCGCCGCCCGACCCCATTTGGCGGATGTCGCTTCTATTGATTGGTTGGCCCATCTTGTCAAGCAACTGGTTCCGTGCGAGGTTGTAGCCGCCGATCTGTGCTGGACCGCTGTAACTTGTGTGGACCCTGCCGTAGTAGCTTGCCTTGAGTAGCTCATGCAGCTGCTGGACGAACCGCCTGTGGTTGAACATGTGGACGTCTATGACTCTCTTCAGATCTACAATGTTCTGCGGAAGTTGCGGATCCTGAGTGAGTGCTCGAGGGGCGGGTCGTCCGAAGTCGCCGCTTGGGTTCGCACGTGGATCACCGGGTGGGTAGTAGGGTTGTGGTGCACCAGATTCGAGAAGTTCCTCTCTGATGATCTGCCGCAGTTGGCCGCCTGTGATTCTCATGCTTCGCTTCCTCCCAGCTAATTATACCGGGAAAGGGCTAGCTCTTCACGACAGCGTGGATCTCACGGATGACACCCAGCACCTTGAAGGTCTTGTCTAGCGGCGTCCAGTTCTCGATGCTGCGTGCCACTCCGGGCCGAACATCACTATCCGCGAGCGCCGCTGTGATGTGGGGATTTCCTGATCTTGGGAGGAGATCGGGATCAGAGATCTCGACTTGCCACGCCGCTGCACCCAGGTCGGGATCGATGCCCCAGCCTGTCACGGTGAGCTCCACGGGCTCTCCCAGCCGATCGAGGAGGGGATGCCCCTTTCGTAGTGCTCCGAGCGTGATCGTCATGTGGTGGTTCAGCACCTCGTGCCCGTGGATGTCTGAAATTAGAGTTGTTTTCCAGCCTGGGATCTGAGAGCTGAAGCCTAGCTCCCTGATCTTGCCGCGGAGGAACTCCACAGTTGTGATCCCAGCGAGGTCATCCTCGTCACCGCGGACATTTCCCGGAGACAGAACGACACCGGTGTACATGACGGGGCCTGCAGGTGACTCCCTCAGGAGTTCCTCCTTGATAAATTCTCGCAATATGTTTCTAGCCACGATTATCTCCCTGCATCCAATCAAGGTAGGGCACCAGATCAGCGTAGGTTCTTGCCGCCATCACATGGTCTTTCACAGAAGCCTGAGCATCCCTGAATCTCGGCTTCATACCGTACTTTGCCGCGATCTGGTCTTCTTCCTGCTGCTTGGACGAGATCACATGTCCCTTTGACCGCGGGACGCCGCGGCGGAACTGGGATTCCCGCTGGACGCTTTCTGCGAGCCATTCGCGGCCAATGAGGTAGTAGCCCACTGTGTCGAGGAGGACCTCCTCGAGCTTCAGGTCATTGGGTGGCCATCCTTCTGTGTAGCTCTCAACCGCAGCCGGGACCTCGCCCGGGTCTCGCGGAAGCCTTTGTGTTCCCACCAGCTCGCCGTTCAACCAGCTCCCTGAGTCTCCGACTTCCTCGCTCCAGATCACCTTGTAGGGTTCTGCTGGGAGGACGATGTGCTCTCTGCCGAACATACCTGGAGCTGCACGTCCCCCGATCGAGGCGCAGTAAACCACGCTGCTCAGACCCCACCGAGAAGCGAGCCCGTCGATGAATTCCCGGTAGACAGGCTCCTGCTTGTAGCGCAGCGCCATCCTGCCCCGCTCTGCTATCCCTTCTGTCGTGACGTAGTGGTAGCCACGAGCGGCTGAAGACTGGAATTCCCTGATGAGGATCTGCCTGTCACCGAGCTCACGACACATGTCTGCTGCAATTCGGAAGATCCTGCCGGAGTCTTGACCCTCGGGAGTTGTGCCTGGGTCGAACACAGCCATCTCTCGGATGAGCAGTCTTAGGCTTCTCTCAGTCGTCTCCATTTGGTGCTTTACTCCGTCTCACGTCTAGTCAAATCTCCCATCTAATTATGGAGCTACCACTCCTCGCTCAGCCCGACCCAGTCCTTGTACTTCTCTTCACCGCCACGCGTGGTCCAGTCGGAGTCGATCGTCAGCTTCGAGCTGATGCCGCCGCGCGGGTTGAAGACCATGACAACTCTCAGGCGATCTGGGCTGTAGACACTCATCAGATCTTCGTAGATGACGTTCACCAGCCGCTCGTAGGAGATGATCTTGTTGCGGAACTGCTGAAGGTAGATCTTCAGCGATTTGAGTTCAACCACCCGCTCCCGAGGGTAGACTGTGATGAACAGGTCAGCGAAGTCAGGCTGGTCTTTAACCCCGAGGAAGGTCACCTCGGGTGATTTGATCTTCACTTCGTAGCCCGCTGCTGTCGGGTTTGTGATCGACTTCAGGATAGATGGATCACTCCAGTTTGACATGTCTTCTCTCTTAGAGACATCTTACACTAAGTTTGCTGCGAGTTCAATCTACAACTTCTTCTGCTGCAACCCTGTTGAAGACTAAGTCGATCCAGTCTTGCGCAGCTCCAGTAACATGAACTCCGTCTCCGCTCACGGGAATGTCACTCCTGATAGTTCTGGACCCAAAGAGCGGCGCCGCGAACTGATATATGAGCTCTCTAGCTCGCGGCGAGTAAAGAGGATTCGGAGATCCGGTTATCACGGGAGGCCCCACCCAGTAGACCTTGAATGCATTGACGCTGTCTGCAACCTGTCTGATCTGAGATGCGTATGTCTGACAGTTAGCTCTGACTTCTGGTAGCGGTTTGCTAGCTAGACCCGAGTCTTTCTGCTGCTTGGTAAGAACTTCAGAGTTTCCGGCGTCGTTCGTTCCGAGACTGATGATCGCAATGTCGTAGGGTCCAGCTGCAGACACCTGAGTGAGTGTGTAGTGATTTCCAAGCATGGGCTCGCCCCGTAGCCAGGTTCTTGCAGCGCTGCCGCCCCATCCGAATCTTTCGACTATCGCGCCTTGAGACTCGAATTTCTTTTCAAGACCCTTTCCAAGGCTGTAAACGTTAGCGACGTGACTGTCTCCGAGTATGAGGATCTTCTTTCCTTCAAGGCCGCTAAATCCAGATCCTTTGAAGATATCCTCCTCTGCAGGTCTACTAGGTGCTTCGAGGATCGTCTCTTTAATGAGCGCTCTAAGCAGAGCAACGCTTGGGTTCTTTGTCACAAGATCTAAATATCGATCACATTCCCGTGAGACGTGATGATGCCCCACTTTCCGTCATCGACACAGCTGCCGTTGCTGAAGATCGTCCGGAGACCGTGAACAGTCCGTGTCCCAGCGTTGCGGATGTCATCAGTCGAGTGGATGTGCCCGAAGCAGACAAGCTGTGGCTGGAGCTCCTGGACCCGCTTCATCAGTGAGACATCGCCGCAGAGTTCCACACGATTGTTCTGTGAGTAGGTTGCATCGAGGACGCCGTACGGCGGTCCATGTGTGGCGAGGATGTCAATCCCCTCTGGGATGCTAGACCAGATGCTGTGCATCTTGTGCCGTCCGCGCATGAACGACCAGTCACCGTAAGTGGGCGTCCACGGGGCGCCCCAGATCCGTAGCCCTCCGAACGTTGCCTCCTCGTCCTGGAGATAGGTGATGCCGCGTGACGTCATAAGCTCTCGGCTCACGAGGCCCTTCTCAACAGACGTGTCGTGGTTGCCGGCGACGAAGACCTTGTTCGGGATCTGAAGAGCGGCGAACCAGTCGATGAAGGCACGCATCTCGGGCTCGTTGCGGTACGGGTCGCGCCAGTTCGAGGCATCGCCCGTGTGGATCACGAGGTCAACACCGGTAGGGACCTGGAGCTGTCCCTGGTTCATGTGCGTATCACTGATGTGCCAGATCTTCAAGACGATCTCCTTCGACATATTATAAACAGGAATGACAACTACTACAAGAACTATTTACTAACTTTAGAGCTGTCTAGATCCGTCTTCAATCCTGCAAACTGGTCAGGTTCAGCATCTGACTGCTCGATCTCGAGAGCTCTCATCAGCTGGTACAGCGCGCCGATCTTCTTGGTGTAGTCTGGATCGTTCAGCCTATAGGGCTGTCCGTCTTTCTTTGTCACGCCCGCCTTGATCTTGCCAACGATACCGAGCCCAGTGTTGTAAGCATTCATGAGGTCAACAAGGTTTGACAGGCTTGGCCGCTTGTCAAGCCACTTGATGTAAGCTGCAGCACCCTCAATCGACTGCTTTGGATCTCTAGGATCGACCTCTCGCCCTGTGAGCTGCTTGATCTGCTCGAGCGCCGGAGGTGTCAACTGCATGAGCCCAGCGCCGTCGCCGTCACCTGCGGTGGGTAGCATCTGCGACTCTGAGATTGCGATCGCCTTGAGAAGCTTATTGAGCGGCATCTCTCCCTTGATCTGCTGATCTCCGGCGGCGTTGAAAATAGCGTCAAATCGCGTGTTCGCCAGGAAGTTCTCCGCCTTCTGCCGCACAGATTCATAAGCCTTCCCAGTCAGACCAAACCCCTGCAAGATCGAGTTGAGGAAGTCTTCTGACCAGGCCAGTGTGCCTGCTTGCGCTCTATCGTCTGTCTCTTTTCTGGTCCAGCAGATCCAGTCTTTCCCTTCGGGAACTGAGATGAACTCCTTGCTGATCGGCTTCTTGGTCTGGCCAGAAGCACCTGCGGGGGCTGCTTCGATGACGGCTTCGACGAACTCGCGGATGAGACCCATGCTCTTGAGATATCCGTAGATCCTGTCGTTGACAGGCGGGTCGTACTCACCCTCGGGCCAGCCGCCGTGAGACGTGGGTTTATCGAGATGGAGGTTCTTGCGAGTCGCGAGAGAGTAGTGCTCCTCGGGATGAGAGCCGCTGTATTTGTTTTTTGATCTCATTGCTAAAGCTTGAATGTGCCAGGACCTTGCTTGGTACCCGACTTGAGACGCTCTAGCTGATCAAGAGCATCTTCATCTGCTGAATCATCAGTCATTTTGCTTGGGAGAAACATTTTCTCGTCGATCCCGATCTTATAGTTTCCTGTATCGAGAAGCTGATTGAGATGAGAAGCAACTTTGTCAAGCGGTTCAGCGACTCTAACTCTAAGGTAGAGATTATCTTTTGTTGCCGCGTATAGAGTTTGCAGCTCTTTCTCGACTGTTTTCTTTTGCGCCTCTACTAGCTCTCTTCGTCTAAGGGCCCGGGCTGTGGCATATGACATTACTGGAATTTTTTCAATATCTGCAATCAGGATCACTGCGACAGTAGTAGCTGCATCAGGAGAGTAGACGAGAGATTTCTTGCCAGTTAGATCAGAAATTTGTTTCTTAAAAGTTATGCTCTTAAGTCTTTCAATTGGCTCCATTGCTACTCGAGGATTCGCATCTCCCTCAGCATCGCGTTGGTCTGCTTCATCAGAAAGAGATACTTCGTTTCCGGTCACCGTCTTTACTGTGAAGTCTTCTCTAGAGAAATCACCAGAGCTCTTCTTGACTTTGCTGTCAAAAAATGCTTTAAACGAATCATTTCTTAAAAGCCTTCTTAGTTTAGTATTGACTTTGGCTGCGTCAAGAGGTGTGTCATAGTAGTTTAGAAAAAAGGCAAACAAAAATGTGTCGAGGTCTAGAACATCAATGATTCTAGTAATTAAACCCGTGGTGTCCCGGGCACTGTTACCGGCCTGCGATTGAAAGGTCTCAGAATCTACTGCAGCTCCTTCGCGCTCGACGCCAATAAACTGCTGGTCGCTCTCTCCAAAAACTCCGGTAATAACATATTGTCCGTCTTTGGAGACAGTTGCAGTAGAAAAAGGCTCATCAGAGTCTTTAAGGTAAACAGAGATCTCGTTGCCCGATTTTAGGATTTCTGAAAAATTGACATCTTCTTCCGGTTCAGGTGGCGACTTTTTTCGGGCCTCAGAAACGAGTCTCGATATGAGATTCTTGAGCTGAGATTCATTCAAGATCATTTGCTGACCTCCGTGTCAGGTCTCTTGATTCCTGCAAGCTCAGCCGCGGTGGAGCGCAGTAGAGTTGAGTTCCCTCTCAGCTGCTCAATGTTAGGGAACTTCTTCATGTAATGGACAATAAGCTTTGCAATATGGTAGGGATTGTAGACGCTCATCACCGTATAGACTTTTCCGTCAGCGACTGCAAACACAAATGCTTCAAGTCCAGATCCTGTTCGTGATTTTTCACTGGGCCCCGTCGGACTTTGGATATCTGCGGTCTTGAGAATTATATATCCGCTATCTGTTGGATTAGATTCTGAAAGGAACTCCGCGAGAGCGGGACCCTCGATCCACGGTCTCATTGCTACTATAAAAGCATTTTGCTTGATGAGCTTCTCAAACTGCAAACCATTCGGGGCAGAGAAGATAGGAACACCAGATCCGCTGTCTATGAGCTTTAAATATCCGACAAATTCTTCAGAAGTGTCAGTATCAATCGGTTCGAAAGTTAGAGGCGAGTCGCCAGGTCTTCTAACTATGATGTCTTCTGTTTCATTCTGCATTGCAGCGACCATAATATCGTACTCATGCTTGTCGGCTGCAGAAAACTTTCCGATGTATGCTTCTTTAGTGCTATCAAGGTTCTCATTGATGAGACCACCCATGCGGTGAACTCGACTGATGATCTTTCTGATCTCTGATTCGCTGAGGATGATCGTCTTTCTCATGGTATCTCCTGTCTTATTCTTACTTGACATCTAAGGGTGTTCCTGCTGCCCGAGCTAGCGCTGTCATCGCAGCAGCGAAGTGTGCCACGCTGTAGGCGATGAGGACCTCGTAGGGGTTCTCTGAACCTACCTTGTACTTGAAGACAAGTCCGCTCTTGTTGGGATCTTGCATCTGCAGAATGAAAGCTTCCTTGTCTTTGCCTTCAGTCCTCTTGGCTCTGTCAACAAGAGTGTCAAAACTGTCTACGTTCGGGAACGTGCTCCCCTTGCCCTTGAGAGTTGCTGGATTAATATCAGCACCACTGCTCATCTTGAAGAGGGGCGGATCTATCTGGATGAAGACACTCTTGTCGGGGTACCACAGAAACTTCTGGTCGGCTCCGCCGACCTTGATCGTGTAGAGTTTCTGTCCGCCGGACTTGTCGAATCCAAGCAGCTTGAGAAGCTTATCAAGGATGCCAGGATCGTTCTTCTTCCGCTCGAGCTCAGTGATCTTCTCGATGAACTCCTGAGGCGTCATTGCAGGTTCGTCTGCTTCGGCCAGCAATCTGACCTCCCGAGCGATGATCTGCCTGAGCTGAGATTCTGTGATACGCGCTTTCGTCACTCTGCACCCTTGGACATCATAAGTATGGACCTAGTAGTCGCTGCCATAGTATCCTTGGCTGAATCTGTCAATGTAGACAGGCGCTGTAGAGTTTACTGTTCTCTGCCCATTGTAGAAGGGCGCGCCGTAGTCATTTCCAGTGATGATTTGATCCTTTAGGCCGCCAGCTCCGAACAAGTGAGCGATTCCCGCAAGCTGCGCCACACTCAGCGCTTGAACAACTTCATTGCTAGCATATTGTGTTTTGTACTTTTGTGCAAATGTGAACAGCACTCTCGACTGCTTCTCAAACAGGTCCTCTTGCATATTTTCACTGTTAAGAAAGTCGTCCCAGACCTTTCTTATCGGGCTTTTAGTGTCGTTATATTTGGCGCTAAAGTTTCCGAGCTTTTTGTATTCAGCTTCTAAGCTAGTGACAAAGACTTGATCATACCCGTATTTTTGAGGGGCTGCCTTGAGGACAGATATCAGAGCATCAGTGTTTTGGCTTGGAACAAATTGATATTTTCCAGATGCCTTTGATTCTGGATTGAAAGTCTGAAGGTTTGCTCTTGATCCTTCAGCTTTCAAGATGCCAGCAGAGAACTTTGAAATATCGGGACTTGATGACGTGTCTTTTGATCCCATTCCCACAGTCTTCATGTCTGCTAGTGTGTCTTGCGTCGATGATAGCTTGCGGCTAGTTGTTGCAGATCTACCCTTTCTTTGTCCCTGGCCCTGGATCACTTTCCTCAGAGAAGCAGTGATCGCCGCGAGCCCAAAGAATGTCATCGCTGCAGCGATTACACCTTCTTCTCCTTCGTAGCAGTGGAGGCCATCCGGCTGGTCAGGATAGCCGCTATACTGTGATGCGATGCCGTACACCTTGACAGCTCGTCCATCCACAGCTGCAGTCTGCATAGAGGCTGATATTGATCTCCTGTAAGCCGGCGACTGCGGTGTATCAGGCGTCATCTTCGTGTAGTGGTCTGCACCGCTCATTTTTGAGGCCACTTTGGGATCTGTGATCCTGGTCGTCACAGGAGGACCGATCACCAGCAGGGTGGTTAGGCTCTCGTCACACACCTTCTGCATCTCTTCAGCCGCAGCTTTTGCAGTTTCAGGTGATCCGTTCCCACCGAAGATCGCCACGATCAGTATTGAGTCTCTGGCGTTTGCCTTGACAAAATTGAGCACTGCTCCGGGCGCGGCGCCGGGCTTGTACGTCGTGTCCTCAGCTCTGATGACAGTGTAACCCTCACCCTTCAGTAGTTTCTCGGTCTCCTGGCCGAGCGGACCCTGTGCCTGGCTGTCTCCGCACACGGCGGCCTTGAACTGCTTTTTCGCATCTCTAAGACCCGGATCAGAAGAGTCGTCTCCAAAGAACAGGTCTTTGAGTTTCATTGCTGTTGGAAGCGCCAGAAACCCGAGCGCTATCTTATCAGCGAGAGTCCGCTTGCCACCAGCGGTTCCAGTCAGCGTCGACTTCCCAGAAGTGTCGACAGCAGTTGAAGTCGGAACCCCGCCTTCGCGACCGACGTCTTCAGCCAGGATCCTACGGATGTGGCGCCTTATGATGATCTCTGATAGCAGCATGCTGTTGGCTAAGTATCAATCTACTCTGGAACGCGCATAGTTACAAGCATGAGAAGCAGCTTAGAAAGATTTCTTAGCCTCGTCCGCTACAGTGACTCTGAGCTTGCTGAGATCTCTCTTGGCATCCTTATGGTGGTCATCTCCGTTGTACCTGACGGAGTTCACTGGGTTGGACTTGCTGCCCGGGTGATCCTGGTCATACTAGGCTTCGCCCGATGCTGGGCCTCGCTGCAGTGCGGGCTTGCAGTCCGCCACGGAATGAACATCGGATCTGTCCTGCTCTTTGGTTCACTCCTCGCGTCAGAGTGGTTCCACCCGGAAAGAGGCGATGAGCTGTTCCTCGCTTCAGTGACAGGTGTTGCGACATGGTGCTTATACCGGACAGGATTTGAGCTGAGCTCTAGAATAAATAGCGATGTGAGGAAGTGATGGATACACAGAACATCGCAACAATTCTTGTCACTGCAATTACAGTTCTCGGATCCTCAGCTGCTTGGAACTTCTACGAGCGTCGTCTGAAGATGGCTGCTCAGGCAGCAGAGAATGCAGACAAGAACAATCACATGTTCCGCGATGACCTTCGAGAGAGGGTTGCAGTCCTAGAGGACAAGCTCGAGAGATCATACAAGGAGAGGTCTGAGCTCCAGAATGAGATCCTCAAGATGGCTGAATCGCTAGCTGCTCTACGTGTTGAGGTGGAGTTCCTCCGTAAAGAGAACGAGAACCTCAAGAAGCAGCTCCAGTTGCAGTCTAAGGGCACCAACTCCTAGTCTGAGTTTACCCACATCTTGGCTCAAGAAGCGATCTAGGCATCACCCAGCACTGCCTGCGGGCCACTTCTTCTGGTAGTCGAACAGCGCTCGCTCCTTCATCTTCGCCTCCAGCACGACGTCCACCTCGAGACCGCAGTCGATGAAGGGTGTGTAGTACCAGTCAGAGTGAGCGTTCTTCGCTTCCTTCGGATCCTCCAGCTGCCGAGAGTTAGACAGGTGGCAGGTAGGTCGCACGTCACCCCAGGTCGAAGCTGCCAGCGGGAGAGCCTCGGACCAGGGAAGGTCCTGGTGGCCGCACTCGTGGTGGTGCTGGTCAGCCACGATCGCCACGCCTGTCCGCTTGAAGACACCGTCGTACAGGTGCTTGATTGAGTAGAGGTTGGCACGGTCGTCGTTCTCAACTGTGAGCCGCTTCTGGACACCTTCGGGGAGCCGCTCGAAGTTCCGACACCAGGTGTCCAGAGCTTTCTGACGGTCACCCTTCGCCGCACCCACGTGGATGTTGATCTTCGCCCAGCGGTCCTCAGGCTGCTTCATGAGTTCCATGATCTTCTGATGGATCTTAAGATCAGTGATGCAGCTGTCCACGACCCGCTCGGTCTCCGAGGCGAGGATGTTGAAGGGACCGGGATGGAGTGACAGCCGCTGGCCGCCCTCAGCAGCCACAAAGCCCACGGTCGCCAGCGCTCGAGAGATCTCCTCGATGTCCGGAAGGTCATCGATGCTGTATTCTGACGCCCAGGGAAAGAGGCAGGATGTGACTCGAAAGACCTTGACGCCTCGGGCATTGTTCCACCTGACCACCTCGATCAGGTCCTTGCAGTTCTGCAGCGCGAGCTGCGAAGCATATGTGATACCCTTCTGCTGGAAGGTCCGCTTGATCATGCCGCGAGAGGTCTGGATGCCTCGCTTCTCCTGAAGCTCCATGTTGATGCAGGCGTAACCGAGTCTAACCATGTTCTCTCCTTGTGCCCCTATAGTACCACTTGTGATCCATATTTACACGTGTATAGCATGAGACGAATCCTATCAGAAGGCCTGAAGTACCACGTGGACAACGAGATCCCGATCACAGATCCTGTCTACCGACCTGGTTCAGAGAAGTTCTTTGAGCTCATCAGGGAAGCCCGCATCGCTTGGGCAGTCGGAGATATTCCTCATGATCTTGTAGATCCCTGGGTGATGGCGACAGACATCGGAGACTGGGGCATCCACGAGGGTCACCTTGTTCCGCTTGACTTTCCGATGCCTGAGGTGATCGCAGAAGCAGAGTACAAGGGCCGCAAGGTGAAGCTTGATAGACCCTTCAGAGTGAGTGGAGGCGGTCACAAGTTCGCAGTCTACGTCAGAGATCCAAGGTCCAAGAACATCAAGAAGGTGCAGTTCGGCTCGCCCGGTCTCAGCGTGAAGCTCAACGATCCGGCTCGCCGCAAATCCTTCGCAGCTCGACACCGCTGCGAGCAGAAAGACGACAAGACCACGCCTGGCTACTGGGCTTGCCGCGTGGGCCGTTACCCTTACCTCTTCGGTGGTAAGAACTACTATAAGTGGTGGTAGGATGAAGGAATACACAGATAGGTTCACAGGTCCCGGGACTCGGATCCGACGGATCACTCGAGAGGCGATCGACGGAGAGCTCACTTGGCACCGTGACGCGGACGATAGAGTTGTTACAATACTAGAAGGAACAGGCTGGAAGGTCCAGTTTGACGACCAGATACCAACAAACATCAAGCCAGGCGACAAGATCTCGATCCACGCTAATCAGTGGCATAGAGTCATACCTGGATCAGGAGAACTAGTCATGGAGATTAAAGAGAAGACAGACTTCGAGCAGATCAGAGATCTGGTGCAAGAGGTGCTCTTCGAAGAGATTGAAGAGAAGAAGAAGCTAAAATCTCTGCCGCGGAGCTACGGTGCTCCCAAAGGATCTGAACGGGAGAAAGACCTGCGTCGACACTCAAAGATGCACCCTGACGACCCAGACAAGTACGACCACTCAGATGTCGCAGGAGAGAAGGGTCCGCCCAGAGATGCACCTAGATCTAAATACACGATCGCCTATGAGAAGCGCTTCGGTAAGAAGAAGGTCGACGAAGCTGACGAGACGAGCCCGCTTGACATCGACGCTGACGATACACCCGAAGAGCTCGGAGTCTACGCAGAAGATGACGGATCAGAGCTCTACGATGATCCCGAGGAGGGTCTCATGCTCTCGATGCTTGAAGAGGCAGACGAGAAAGAGTTCATGGATCCGCTTCTTGAGCAGATGCTGAATGAAGCCCTCGGAGCGAAGACGATGGCATCTCTTCGTAACAAGGCAAAGGAGTCGAACGCTCCCGTTGGTGCTCTCACAGTAGTCTACAAGAAGGGTCTTGCTGCTTACGGCGGAGGCCACAGAAAGAAGATCGGCCAGCACCAGTGGGCAATGGCCAGAGTCAACTCATTCCTTGTGGGTGGAAAAGCTAGGAGTGTAGACTCCAAGGAATGGGAACGAGTCAAGAAGCACCGCAAGAAGAACAAGAAGCGCTAGTTGCACCTATCAAAGGCGATCAACCTGAGCTTCCAGTAGAAGTTGTGCTTCATCTCAGAAGCTGAGAGCTTCCTGTCTCGACTCTTGGAGTTTGAGAACTGTCGAATAAGCTTGCGAAACTTCCTCTTCATCTTCCGCGCCTCCTCGGGATCTATGTCCTGGAAGAGCCTCGAGAGGTCACTCTTGTGACGTCGACAGATTGACATTGGAATAATTCCCATCTGTAAGCAGAGCATGTCTTCAACAGTGTCAACCTGCAGCGTTGATGGGTGAGTTTTCACGTCGTCGTTATCCTGCATGATTCTCATAAAGTGTGGTTACTTGGCGACCTCGGTCTGCCCGCCGTTCACCTTTCGAGAGCCAGCTCAGTAGAGAGCAACCTTCTGGCCATAAAGAAATTCACCGAGATTCGGTGGACAAAGATCGTCTACACTCAACTTTGCCATTAATATTCTAAGAACATCTAGCGTCTTGTTCAACTATATTTATCGATATGGTCGGCTACACACAGACAGGAAAGAGAGTCTTGCTTACAGGAGTTCTTCCAAAAAAGATGGGACTCTACTGGTTCTGCGACGGTGATACAGTTGCAGTGAGGATCGCCAACGTAGGTTGGGATGGCATGTCTTTCTTCGCGCGAGAGATCATCTCGGGAGAGACAATACCTGAGTTTGAGTTCTGCGACTACATGTGGTGTGAAGCCTCAGATAAAGATGCAGAGGCTATGAGAAAGTTTCACACTCTGGTGGCTCAGGCTTCAGCAGCTGTGTAGGAAGCCCGAGACTTCTGATCTATCAGCGGCTGACGAGAGATGATTGACTTACAAAGTTCAAGTTTTCTTCCGCTAGGCATTAGCTTTGTACTGTGCAGTCTAACAGATTCCAGAAGAGTGGCAGCCCGCTCCTCGTCCCAATCGCAAAGTTCACACAGCTCTGTCCAGTCTGAAAGTGATGAGATCTCAGGTGTCATACAGCTAACTATGCCCGCAGCTTCATTGTCTCCCACTCTCCTGACCAGGTGGTGTACCTTACCTCTTTAACGCCAGAGATCCGAAGGAAGTTCTGACAGTGGATACAAGGCTTCGCCATGGTGAACTCACCGCTCGCGAGGAACCTAACCACTGTTATCTTCTTTGGGATGTAGTTCAGCTTAAGAATCAGATCGACCTCTGCGTGTCGATCGTAGCAACAGGCATCGCTGTTCTTGTAACGCCTTCGGAATCTTGCGGTCATCTTCCCGCGGTTGTTGATCCCGAAGATGCCAGATCTCTTGTCAGCGAATGCTGCAAGCTTGAAGACGTGATCGCTGCTCTGCGCAGCTTTGAAAGCTTCATAGTACACCGGACAAGATTCACCCCCTAGACCAAAGATCCAAACATCATTCCAAATAGAAAGACGATCAGAGTGTACGCATACATCGGTATCTGTACGTCGATCATTGCACTGTGCTTTATGGCTTCTAGTACTTGTGTTACTTTTTCCATGTTCCTCTCTTTAAATGTAGACTTCAATTAAAAGATTTTCAATTCTTCTTCTTCTGAGCTGTTGCACCGTAGTACTTCTGGAGAGATCTCAGGTCTTCGCTAGTGATGCTGCGAGAAGAGGTCTCTTTCACCTCAGTAGAAGACCAGCTGACCATGTAGGATCTCGGGTCATCAGTGTGACTGAACCCGAGAGCGTGCCCGACCTCGTGAACAATGGTGTCATACACAGCGTAGCAACCTTCCTTCCTGATGAATCCAGTGTCAAGATCTACGTCAGAGCACCACTCCTTGTCACCTCGATTCAGGTAGATATCTGCTGAGCTGATGGACCTGTCCCAGGTTTTAACCTTTGTCATGCCGATCCAGTCTTTTGGAAATTCGCTTTCTGGTCCCCACTGCACTACAATGTCTGCTCCTTTGCAGCTAGGAGAGATCAAAAGATTGTAGCGAAGTCCATAGAAGTTTTGATTCCAGGAGTAGACAGCGCTTGAGAGCGCTGTAGTGACAGCTGGTAGGCTTACTGGAGGTTTGTCACTCTCATCGTGGTAGTCTTCTTTGGCATCAAAGCAGAAGACGATTTGATCTTTTTGCCAGACCGCACTGTAAGTAAGATCCATCTCTACCTCCTGGTAGCATCCTACACTAGGTTCAACCCAAGATCACGAGATCAAACTACAGTCTCAGGTTCCTCGGGAGGCGCATCAGGGATCTCTTCGGGCTCTTCGACTTCTGGAGCCTTATCCTTGCTCTTGCGGACATCTTCGTAGTGTTCGTCAAAAAGACGCTTCTTGCTTCTCTCGAGATTCTTGAGAACGCCTTTCCTAAAGTATGATTCATCGTCTGAGTCGACATACTCAATGCTGCACCTACCGTCACCCTTCAGAGCGTACATCACAAACTCGCTAGGGCTGTAGAGACGAATCTTCTCCTTTGTGATGATGAAGATGCCTCCAGGATACTCTATTTCTAGGTTCTCTTTGACAATGCTGTCAATCTTGGTCATGATCTCAATGAAGACCTTCTTAGCAGTGCTTGCCATCTGATCTGAATTCTTGACTGACTGGTCTTCTAGCGCGAGAATTGAAAGAACATCTATGCTGCCAGTTTGATTTGCAAAGAAATCTCTTGATCTTAGATACACTCTGTACTGGGCTAGAACGTCATCGACAGCCATTTCAATACGCCTGGAAACTACGCCTCCAAGTCTAACGTAGTTCTCAAGCTTGACTGATCCATCCTTGAGCATCGTACGAGCATCTTTGACATCACACTGCTTGCCCTTGTAAACAAGGTCATAAGAACTTACAGAGGACTTCTTCTCACCCTGCTCTTCTGGAGTTAGAAACTCTTCAATTCCGAACAGGAGAGCGATAGCTACTTCTCCTCGGCCGGTAGTTCCCTGCTCTGTGTCAAGGAACCCCATCGAATCTTCATCCAGACCAGAAAGAAGATATTCACTTCCGCCCTCAGCTGCAAGGAACGGGAAGCTCTCTGGAATCCGAGAGATTGCGACTGGACCATGCTCTTTCTGGATTTCTTCGAGAACTTTTCTAAGTTTTTCCTGTTTCGCGCTAGGGACCTGGCTAATGAGATCTTCTACTACAGAGGAAGACTTCAGATTTCCTCTAACAATCTGTCTAATGAGGCTGGTCACTCTTCGAATTTCTGTCTCTGGGAAGTTATCCCATTCTTTATCTCCGATCTTGACGCTAACAGTCTTGACAGGCTTTGGCTCTTCCTCTGGTTCGTCCTTCGACTTCTTCTTAGACCGCTTGGACTCGCGCAGAATGTTCTGGATTATTCTCATTTCAAGTTGACTCATGTAGTCCACGTTTTATAATTATAACAACAAGGAACTAGATGTACAGAAGGATCTCGATCTTCGACTTTGATGGAACAATCATCGTTAACGACCAAGAGAACGTGCCAGACGGGTGGAGAGACGATCATGGAAAGATCATCTTCAACTCAAGGCTCTCAAGGAAAGAAGCAGAGGATCTAATCTCTGAAGTACGGAGAAGCAAAGGAGATGATCAGGAAAGAGTGAGACAGGCTCTATATGAAGCTAGAAATGATAAATCTCTATCTTACGATGACTTCAACTATAGTCTCTTTTGCTACATGTATCCCGGAGTTGCATGGATGCAGGACCCGGGTTCGGTTTCTGGAAGTGCAGCGCTAGATGTTGTTGAAGCTCTCCACGAGAGAATTAGAGATCCGCAGACCTATGTGATGCTTGTCACTGCACGGAATGAAGCGTCTAGCGAAGTTGTTCTCGATAGGCTGGCAGAACCAGATGTTGGTGTCTCTTACGATGACTTTGATGAGGTTAGATTTAAGCAGGGATTTGGATCTACGTCTCAATACAAGGGTCAAGTAGCCAATGAGACTCTGGCCATGCTTGACAATAGGGGCGTTCTGGCAATGAAGGATGAAGTCCTAGTAGAGGTCTTCGAAGATCTGGTAGCCAACATAGCGGCGATTGCTGCGGCTGTCTCTCCGGTCGAAGTTGTAGGAAATCCCGGTGTTGAGATAGAAGACTCGACATCAAGAAAGGAAGAGAGAAAGAGAGAAGTTAGAAAGAAGAAGACTAACGAATCTCTTGAGGATTTTATCCGGGTGTTCCTCTCTCAGTAGATCTCCATCCAAGCTACAGTGGCTGTCCCCATGAAAGGATCTGTTGCCACCCGAAGCACCTCGACGACTGATTCATCGGTATCAGGATTTGCTGAACCGTACAGGACAGTTCCGTACGCAGTGATCGCAACGCCTGAGACATATCCGCTTTGCTCCACATAGGGAGTATCCGCTGAAGTTGCTTCTCCATCTCCGTCAGTATCGAGACCCGGTGAGCAGTCGTCAAACCTGATGCCATAGATTCGACCTGTACCCATCTCGCAGCGGTCAGCGTCTGGTGTGTAGGTACTAAAGTATATAACACCAGCGTAGACCGTCGGGTCTGCTGTCAGGCCTTCACCTGCGCTGAGCGGGTAATACCCGTCGCGACCATTGCAAGGGATGGGCTCAGCTCTCGAAGCGCAGGCAGTGGGTTCAGCATCTTTCATCGCGAAGAAGTAACCTGTTCGTCCGCTCGACCTGTCGTATGGAGTCCCAGTACCCCAGTAGACGCCTAACCCTCCGTCTCGAAGCCAGGATGTTGTCGCGGCATAGAACACCTCAGGTCGCATTCCGACACCATTGGTTCCGTCTGTTCCTGTCATCGGGTCATAGAACTTGCACCACTGCAGATCGTCAGGTGCCCGTGTGTCGATGATCGCCTTGTAGATCCACGAGGAACCAGGACTCTCAGCATCTATCGGGCCTAAACCCCCTTCTTCTGTGGGTCGATAGGCTGTGGTCACCGGGAAGTAGACGACATCTCCGTCGCCGTCGCCGTCCACATCGACCGCTGCAAGTGCTGCTGAGACGTAGGCATATTCGAGTCTCGATGCGCCGTCATTGTAGTTGACGTCACTAGGTGCCACTGTGTCGGGGAAGTCTAATCCGATGTTGTCACCGCGCTGCTCGTAACCGGCAGATTCTGTGCCTCGCCAGTCGTCACCCACGTTCCACATGTAGAGATTCGCTTCGGTCGATCGCCAGTAATCATTGCCCGAATCTCCGGTAAATCCGACGGCTCGTCCTCCGCCCCACATCGCCACCCACTGGTCTCGGGCCCTTGTTGGAACTGAGGCATCGTAGACGTTGAAGATGACTGGGCGTCCCGTGGTCATGCCCATTGCAGTGGTGTCAACCTCGTTTGTCTGTTCCCAGAGATACGTGGGTGCAGCAGGATCTGTGATATCCAACGCCAGCGTCACAGGGCCGCCCATCCCTTGCTGGACGACCACAACTCTGCGCCACTCGGAACCATCAGGTGACTTGCGACCATCTGCATCAGCATCGATCCAGACGTCTTCCACAACCGGGCTGCCGTCGAAGAGGAAGGTGCGACCGTACCACATCAGGTCGATGAGGCTACCCGCCCACTCCTCGTCCTTGTCGCGGAGCAGGAGGTAACCGGGGATCCAGGCCCAGAGCTCCTCGCCGGCCTCGTCGTCAGTTGGAGTTGCCTCGTCATCTTCAAGCCTGAACGCGTGGAGCATGCCGTCGTTTGCTGCGATCAAGACAATGCTGGGAACCTCACGGCCTTCTAGATCAGCGAGGAAGGCCCGATAGGAGGGATCTACAGCATACATGTCGTTTCGAGACGAGACCACGATCGGGATCGAGTACGGAGAGTCACCCAGCTTCCAGGAGCCGCGAGAGCCTGCTGCCGGATATGCACCGTTCAGAGACAGGTTTATGTACTTAAACTCCGCTTCGGGTAGTCCGCGTGCGAAGTCGATGAGTGACTGTAGATCATCTCCATCTACTAGACAGTCGCCGTTCAAGTCGTATGCGTTGTTTGACGCACAAGGCGCCGCTGCGGAGCTTACAGTAGTATCGAGGTAGCGATTCAAGACGGATGATGACGATCCAACCGATCTTGCAAACTCGTAGTCAAATCCCAGGCGACCTGCTGCTCTATCAAATGACAGGCCGCTCAGGGCAGCCGCGCCGTCCTCCCAAGTGTAGATGTCTCTGTGTCCGATACCGTCGCGGTCATCTGGATTGTCCTCGTAGGAATTAACAGGACGACTTACGAGCAGATCTCCCGCGTCCCAGACTGCTCCGCCGTAGGCTGACGCTCCCTCGTACAGGACTTCTCCGTAGGTAGGAGACGAGGGGTCCACGTCCATTGAGTAAGCTCTGACGTGGCCCTGTGCCAGTGGGTTGATGCCTGTGAGCTCAAAGAAGGTGTAGATGAGGTAGTTCCCATCCGCGCTCAAGACAGGAGCAGAGCGCGTGTATGTACCCGCGACAATGTCGCCCAGGATTTGCAGGATGTCGCCTAGGATCTCACCACCTCCGATGGCGTTGTCATACACGCCATCGCCCGATGTATTAACAGACGCGTTCTGGTACAGAGTCTCTGATATTTCTCCGGCATGGTTACCAAGTGTCAAGGTGTGGGTGATCACTCGCTGCGTGCCACTAAGTGTGCTGTAGTCGGAGTTATAGAGGTGCGCGACGACGTTGTCGTAGATGCACTGAGTGTCGGGTGTTCCGAGACCCGCATCAGTGCAGGCCACTTCAGTTGAAGAAGCTGAGGATGCCATCGCATACGAGAAAGTCACCTGCTCGTCATCAGCGGGGCGACCCTTTGCCAATACAATCAGATGAACCTCAGTGCAGGAGTAACCGATCGGAGATTCTGACCAGTCGCCGGTCATCCCGTCACTGTCAGAGTCTGCTCCGTCGTCGGTCGTGCTCAGTTCCAGGTAGGACTCAGCCACTGACTCCAGCGTCTCTGCCAGGTTCCTCGTCGATCCTCGTGTTGTGACACTTGTTAGGGCTGCTGCAATCTCTGGATAGGATGAACCTACAGGCGCGATCGGATAATAAGCTTCGTCTGTCGCAGAACCACCCGTTCCTACAACCCCGTATTGCGCATTGTCAAAATGCCGAGTGACCGACTGGATTGCTGACTTCGTGTCTTCCAGGCAAGAATTGCCGGTCGTGGAACCATCGCAGGGGCTGTCCATGTCTGAGGACAGATCCACCACGAAGACCACAACCGGTGGGACCATCTCAATGTTCGAGAGCATCTCGTCAGTTCCTGTTGCGGAAGCCCAGGAAGGTGTCACAAGACTGAGAAGTAGAGACGAGAACAAGTGCATGATATAACCTATGCCTGTTTTCGAAACTTTATAAGTGCGGCTTTTGGAATGCCCCCA
>Ga0209400_1000155_pt1 | contig 60570 bp, 52 predicted proteins | sample M_130807_EF_Meta_FD_187313 | JGI IMG/M metagenome (GOLD analysis project Ga0209400, IMG submission 187313) | Freshwater microbial communities from Lake Montjoie, Canada to study carbon cycling - M_130807_EF_MetaG (SPAdes) (version 2) | ecosystem: Environmental > Aquatic > Freshwater > Lake... | reverse complement strand
TTTGTCAAATTTGGTAGTAGGTTCGTTGTATCTATCCATAATTTTCATACGGAGATTACCACTAAATGTTGGTTCTGCTAACTGCATCAATTTACGATTTCTTTCGCAAATTTCCAAATTATCTAAAAATAATTCGTGTGCTTTTGATTTTTTTGTTAATGTGTTTACATAATTAACCATATCGGTAGTATCAACCAATTGGTGTTCCGATAACATTGGAAATGCTTTCATAATTGATTTAATACCCAATCCACTTATACCTTCAACATTGTCGGATTTGTCTCCGTCAATCATTCTGAAATTTATAAAATTATGTGGATGAATACCAAATTCCTCTACTACTTCTGGAATATTGTAAACTTTCTTTTTAGATGGTGAATATACACTCACATCTTTATTTACCAATTGAAGAAAATCCTTATCCGTACTCATTATCACAACCTTTTCGTTTTCTTGTCGTAGGGTAGTTGCAATATAAGCCATAACATCATCTGCTTCAATTCCATCATAAATCATAATGGAAACAGGTAATGATGAAAGTAGTTCACCTAATCCGGTCATTTGACGCTTCATAGATACACCTTCCTCTTCAGGGTTCATTTCAACGGATGCGGCACGATTCAATCTCATTTTGATTTTGTTCTTACCTCTCTCTGATTTGTAACCTGAATATATGTCTTTTCTACTTTGTGAACCACTTTTGCCGTCAAAAACAACGACAACTCTTGTGGGGTTAATTGTACGGATTGCAAAGCCGATACTTTTTAAAGTACCGACTATGCCTCCAATATGGTCTCCGTTATCATTAAGATTCGGAGCGGTTGACCAAGAACGAATGAAGGTATTAAGACCATCAATTACTAAAGTTTTAGAGTTGCGTTGCAAATCTCCAAATCCTTTATGTTCTTCATCTATTTCTTTTAGTATATCTAAATACTTTTTACTAATCTGACTCATTTGCTTCGTCCGTTGTTACTTCAACTTCATCCGAAAGGGAATTGTTCTTATATAATAATATTGTTGCCTCACAAATCCTTATGTAGATTTGGTCTTTAAGTTTCTCATCTAATAACATCTTTGGAAAGTCTTTAGATTGAAACTTCATTACTTCTCCTGATTCAATATCAACATATTCGTACCAAGCTCCTGCTTGCTTAAGAATTTTAGCGTCTTTCATAACTGCTAACCATCCACCATAATTGTCAATACCTCTATCAAAAAAAATGTCAAAGTCTGCATGTCTCAATGGTGGGCCCATTCTGTTTTTAATAACCTGACAACGAACTTTAATACCTACGATTCTATCACCTTGTTTCAATTGTCCCATATTCTTCAATCTCAATCTAACTGAACTATGAAATGCTAATGCTTTACCACCCGATGTTGTCCACGGGTCACCAAACATTGCGTTCATCTTTTGTCTTAATTGGTTTGTGAATACAAGTGCAATTGACTGACGACCAATCATATTAGTAATCTTTCTCATTGCTTTGGAAATAATAATAGCTTTGTCCGTTGCGTAACCATCTTTGTCGTAATCAGCTTCCATCTCTTTCTTTGAAGATGCTGCTGCTACTGAATCGACTACAATTGTAACTAATCTATCCTTATCACCTGTTCTAACCTTTTCAATAATTGTTTCACATGCTTCAAAAATACCTTCAACAGTATCAACCGAAACATATAATAATTTTGAAATATCTACTCCGATTGCTTCTAAGTATTCTCTACTTACGGCAGTTTCGGTATCAATCAATACGGCTACTCCACCCTTGCGTTGTGTTTCTGCAAGAATATGGGCAGAGAGCAGAGATTTTCCACTCTGCTCTAAACCCGTAATCTCACATATGCGTCCAACAGGGAAGCCACCATAAGGTCTATTAGAGATTGCGACATCCAACATAGCATTGCCAGTTGAAATCCAATCTTTAACATTGGTAGGGGCATCACCACCTTCATCATTTAGAAAGTAGGCAATCTTACCATCCTTATTTTGTTTGTTTAATGAATCTGCAAGAATACTTGCTAAATCCTCTTCTCTTTTGGCCATTGTAACCTAATTATTAATTGTTAAATAAATCATCAAATGCTGATGCTACATCATCCTTTTGTTTAGGAGCTTCTTCCTTTTCCCAAGGTAAGTCACCACTAATGTCCGATGTTCCACCTAAGTCAACCGATACACTTTTTTGTTGTACTGCTGGTTGTACTTTTGGTTTTGGTGCTTCTAATTCTTCAACAATCTCATCATTAACTGCTGCTGATGGATTTAACCAATTTTCTAAAACTGACTTTAATTCTGCGTAAGATAATTCCGAATATAATTCAGTAATTTCTTTTTGACCATCTAACAATTGTTGGATAGTTTCCGGAGAATCTGCCAATTTAGTTGTTGCAGGTTTAACTCTGATTGTTGTTGTTGGATAAGATGCGTTAGACTCTTCTGCTGACATTACTTCCAATACGATATCTCTACCTGTGTTTGGGTCTGTAATATCTCCGTAATCAGGGTCAGCAATATATCCTAAGATATCTTGATAAACTGTCTTACCGAATCCCCAGAATTTTACTCCTTCCGATTCTTTACCTCTTACGATAACTGGTACGAAAGTTCTTAACTTTGGTTCCATTTTCTTACCTGCTTTCCAATCATCGGTATCACCTGTTCTCTTAAGTTTTTCTGCAAACTCAACGATAGGGTCAGGTCTACCAAATGACATTGGACTTAAATAAGTCTTGTTGTTAATGTTGTAATGAAAGTAAAGTTCAATGAAAGGAATGTCTTTGTTGAACTTGTAAGGAACGATTCTCACTTGAGATTTTCCGTTTGCCGGTTTAAAGATTGAATCCGACTTTTTAGTGTTGTTTTGTAAAGAGCTAAATCTCTTTAGTGCCAATGAAATGTCCATTGTTTTGTTGTTTTTAGGGTTTAAAAATTTGTTTTTAAAGTTGAGGTTTATACTGATATATTCCTATATCTAAATATAACTTTTTCATCTTTTATTACTATAAATATACGACTATTTTTTGATATTACCAAATCTATTTTTGAAGGTTTTCAACCTTACGATTTAGGTAAAATATAGCTTTTTTTAGGTCTTCCAGTTCTTTTTTAGGGTCTTTTTTACCTGCTCTTGCAACATATTTAACTACATTGAATAGGTAAGCATCTTTGTCTAATCCCCATGCTTCACATACTTTAATTACTTCGTATGGATTGTCTACTCCCCCATAGTGTTGAGGGCCGTTAACCATTTCTTTTACTTCCATATTTGATACCATTTTCTTTTAGGTGCAGGTTTACATAGACTAAATGGATTATCCCCAAATGATGTTGTACCTACATATTTTGATGAAAACATATTTAAAAATACTTCGTGATATTTTTCAGGTATCTTACTAAAATCAGCTTTTATTTCTACATTTAATTCAATTGTACCATCTTCTATGGTTATCAATTTTAATGAATTGTAAGTTTCAACATATTGTGTCGATTGGATGTTTAAGTGTCCTCCACCTAAAAATAACTCCGAATCTTTTTTCTTTTCTGCCATAACTTATTTTTTACTATCCCAATATAATTCTCTAACTTTTGCTCCCAATTCGGCATCGTTTGGTGTATCTAAAATTGTTCTACCTTCTACTGTTATTAAGTTTCTATTTTCACCCATATAACATTGTCTACATAATTGTCCTGCTCCTTCTACATAACCATATCTAAAATCGACATGAGTAGTTTTTAATGTAGTAGTTTCTTCACCACACATAACACAGGTTTCATAAATGTCAAATTCGTCTTTTTGTTTTCCTACTGATGTAACTAATCCGTTTTCATCAAATGTAAGTGGTACATGTTGTTCACCCATAATTTATTCTTTTATTGTTTCTAATTTGTTTTTCAATTTTACTGCAAGAGCACAAGTTTCATACTCTTCAAAATCGATGAGTATTTGTAATTGTTCGTCTAATAATTCTGTAAATTCTCTACTATCAATGGATAATGTAATAACTATAATCTCTTTAATTAAGACTTTTGCGAAATCAACTCTCTTCTTTTTATTTCTTATTCCGAATGCAATACCATCTACGATTGCTTTTGCAAGTTCTCGTCTATTAAGTTCAAAAATGTCCGAAGGTTCGTTTGCGTGAATTTGAATTGGAGTGTATCTATTTCTCTTTGTCATGAACCAAATATAAGAAAAATATTTTAATTCTCCAAATTTTCAGTATTAAAACTTTTGAATACTTTTGTAGGTATCATTTTATAACCTGTATTGGATGTGGTTAAGATACAATTTCTAAATTCTTCCCAATCAATCATATAAGAATTATCTAACATACCACCCGTTTTTGACTTAACTACTTCGTTTAAAGCATTAATAGTGTATATTGAATTAGATTGTTTCTTTCTATGTACTAAAATGGTTTTCCATTCCGAAGGGATTGCGTTAGAACCCTTTTCGACATTAAAAGTAATAAATGCTTCTTCAGGTCTTATCTTACTTTCTAAAATGAAAACATTTGGATTAGTCAGAGTATAGTTTGTTAATATAAAATCAACCGACTTATCCAATTCCTCCTTTGTCGTAAAAAGGCAAAGTAGTTGTGTATTCATTATTTTCTATTTTTTACACTGCCTTTTAAACAGTTTTGTAATTCAGGACCATACGCAGTTGCAACTTTTTTAGTATTTGCACCGGCTTGTCTCCAATTATCACTTGCTATTCTAACATTATTTCCATTATTTCCAACTAAATAGACTGCACCTGAACCCGCATCTACTTTAACACTTTTTATCAAATGTTCTTTTAATTTATTTCTTTCTTGTGGAGTATCAATTTTACCTTTATATCCGGACAATCTTGCCATACAACCTCTAACATCACGTGGGGTTACACCAACTCCACCCATTTCAACTAACACTTTGTCATCATAGTTTTCAACATATGTATCAATGTGTAAAGATGATAGTGTTCCTGCAACATATGTTTGAACTGCAGGGCCATTTGGGCCTGTGTGTCCTGGTTTTGTTCCATCGGCTTTATGTAAATCATTCATAAATCCAACGTGAACACCATTTAAACCAGCTGCGTGTCTTTCTTTTATATCCTTCATAGCAGCCATTGTTTTTCCTAAACTAGTTTTTGGATTTAACATATTTTGTATATCTTTTGGAGAATATACACCACCCATTGACTTTGATATTTCTTGAGGGGTCATTGATTGTGATTTCTCAAATATACTTTGTGATAAAGTTCCAATTTTTAATATAAATTTACTATAATTTCCAGATAATGTAGATTTATCAATTTTTGGGTCATTCCATACTTGCAATGCATATTGAACGGTTTGTTCTGGTGTGATTTTATTTTGAGCTGCCTGTATTTGTTCTTTAGTTGCGTTTGGATTTTTCTTTAGAATTTCTTCTTTGATTTTATTCTTAATATATTTATCCCCACTCAATGCCGTTAAATATTCAGCAGATGCATCATCTTTACTTTTAATACTACTTCTTCCTGGTAATCTTTGCCCTATATATGCTATTGATTTTGCATCATTTTTACTTATATCATCATATCCGGCCATTGCAATTGCATTCATATCTTCGGAACCTTTTTGAGCTTTTTGTTCTGCCTTTGCTAATTTTACAACAATTTCAGGTTTAATACCACGTTTTTTAGCTTCAGCCATATAATTCTTCAATCTTTGTGCTGGAGTTGTATTATTTTGTGGGTCATTTAAATCTCTACTTTTTTTATTAGAAATATTAAATGCTTCAACATAACCTTTATCATTGGTATAAACTAAATATGTATCATGGTATCCTTTAAATTTATTCCACATTTTAAGTTCTTTCTCATAATGTGCTTTTTCTTCTGGAGTTTTTGCAGCCTTTAATTTATTGTTTAATAATTCTTCGGTTGCACCATCGGTTATACCATTTGCCTTCATTACCGTTCCATTTCCTTTCTCTCTATTCCAATTTGCAGGGCCGTTCTTTTGTAATGATAAAGAACCCATGTAAGCTGAGCTTATCCAACTTGTTCTAGCTTCTTCATTTTTGAATTTACTGTCCTTTCCTACATTTGTCTTTTTAAATTGAGCGTCATATGCGGTTACAAATGACTCTCTTTCATTATAAATTTGAACTGCAGCTTTAAAGTCATCAGGATTTTTTAAATCTAATTTTTGTGAAATTGAAATTGCTTCTAATTCACCGGCCAATTGTTTAAATTCTCTACCTTTTTGTAAATCTAATATTTTTTGTGTATTCTTTTGATTAACTTGTAATGCTTTTTGATATAATGGTGTATTTTTAGTATCAGATGTTCCATTTATCAAATCGGTTGCCAATCCAACATACATACTTTCTCCTGTTGATGCGACCATACCACCTGCACCTGCAATCTTATCTTTAAACATTTTTTGTTCTTCAGCTGCATGTAAATTAGTCAGTGCTTTTTGTAGTTCTTTTGAGTCTTTAGCCTCTGCAATTGCTCTTTGATATTGGTTATTTCTATCGTATTTTGGTGATTCGTTTCCTTCCTCATCTTCTGCACCACTAACTTTTTTGGTTGGTTCTTGTTTTTTGTCCTTTTCAATATCCAATTTAAAATCGTTACCACCCAATTTTGTACCTTGTGGTTTTTCATCATCATCAGGACCCGCATCAACCATATCAATATCTTTCTCCGAATATCCTGCAGTACCCATCATGCTCTTTGCCGTAGTATATGCTTTTGAATTTTTCTTATATCCCAATGCAGATGCAACGGTTACTTGATTGCCCGTTTCTGGGTTTGTAAATTTTTGTTTTAATACTTTATCTAATGATTGTTTTGCTTCATTCAAATAAGAATAATATACTCTTGCTTTCTGTGCCATTTCGTTTGCATCAGAAATACCATTCTCTCTTAATATTTCTACTAATTTTGTAACTTGTTCCTCTTTTGTCAAATCAATAATACCATGTTCTACACGATATTCTAATTCTTTAAGGATTTCTTGGAAATTTATTATCATTTTTTAAAATTTTTTGGTCTGTCTTGCATTTCTAATTCTTTTCTATGTTTCTTTGCAACATCACCCATAAACTTTATAGCATCTTTTGGATTATTAAAACTCTTATCAATTTTACCTTGTAGTTTTTTAGGGTCATTACCATAGGTTGGTTCCAATGAAACACGATGTTTACCAAATTCTTTACCCATATATAAAGTATAAGTTGGCATATCACCATCACCCATATTATATGCAATTGCACCACCTTCATCTTTTTGTGCATATCCTTCACCACCAGATACTTTATTCAAATGATTTGTAACCGATGGTACTAAATCTTCTGGTTTTGATTTATTTAATGTAGATATTCCGTTCAAACTAGCATCCGGTTTTTTATCACCACCCGTAGGTTTTATTCCACTTGAAGCACGAAGTTTATCATCCCACTTTTGATAATCTGCATCGGTTGGCATTGTTTGTTTACGCTTTAATCCTTTTGATTTTAAGACATCACCAACATTTGAATAATCACCACTTCTAGTCCATATCCTAACACCATCTTTTTCAACATTAAAATCAGCATCTACATCCATTTTACTAAGTTGTTTTTGTATATTTGGTATGTCTTTTGGATTTAATTTAGGTATCAACATTGAACTTGCAGCAGATTTATATTTCTTTTCTGCATCTTTTGGTGTAAATGCATAATTAGATGGAGTTTTACCACCAAATACATCACCACCTTTATCTTTACCAAAAACAGATGTTCCACCTTTAACTGGAGCAGAATTTTGAGCTGCTCTTCCTGCAGTTGTTACTCTACCTGCAACTACTACCTTTGTATCAGGTCTTAATTTATGATTTTTACTATAAGTGTCAAATGCTGCCTGAGATGGAAAATCAATCTCATGTAATGGAATTAGGTTTATTAAACGCATATTATTGTTTATTAATTGGATATAATTATATGATATAAATATAAAAATTTAACTTATAACCTCTAAATTGTTATAATTCTCTCCTTCTTCAACTTTAACCGGAAAACCACCTTTCTCCATTATCTCTCTAATGTCGTTTAAAACATTTTCTCTTTCAATAGGATGTGTGTCTATAAGAAAGGCATCATAGGTATAAAGTATCATTTTTGACATTTTCCCACTCAAATACTCCAATACCTCACCAATCTTCATATAATTAATTTCAGTCTCCAAGGATTGTAATAAATAGTTGAATACCTTTTGTTCGTTTGCACTCTCAATTCTATGGAATGGTATTTCTCTTTTATATAAGAGTGTCGTAAGTTTTCCCGAAATGACGAACGATTGGTATAATTTATTAATATACTTATCCACCAATTGAAAGAATGGTATTTCTCTTGCATTGTCGTCTAATCCCCCATAAAGGTATGTAAAAGTGATTTTCTTTGCCGTCTCCAAATCACACCCATAAAGGTTTGCAAGATGTTGGTGAGCCGTTGTACCTTCCGGAAACTCATACCCAACCATTTTCGCAATTAAACGAATGTGATACGACTCATAGTCAAATTGGATTAAGGTTCCGTATGGATGACGACTTATAAACATTTCTCTCGTACCATCGGATTTGTTTAGAGCAGAATAGTTCACATTAAGATGTCTATTGGATGGTCTACCCGTTGTTGTATATGGGTTATATTGAGTGTAAACAATATCATTCTTTCGCAGGTATTGCTCATTAAAGTTAAAACTATCTATAAATTTTTCTCTAACGACTTTTACCCCAGCCCCTTCCAACCTTCCTAATGTATTGATTGCTGATGTATATTTTCTATACCAATCTTCTCTTTTACTGATATTTGGGATTGTTTTTAGAACTTCATACCACTTCATTAAAGGTACACAATCATTCAACTCTTTAAAGTCGTTTCTATACCCTCTATAAACCGATTCTACGACCTCACTAAAGATAAATGGTTTCCCATTCTCTTCAAAAGATACCCACTCATAATCCAGTCCTATGGTCTTTAAATACCTATTGTCTAAAACTAATGTATTGACATGAACTATTTTGGATATGTCAAACATATCTATTTTTTTTGCATCTATGTGATTCAAATTAATTATTCCATCACTTCCGTCACTTTGTCTATAATAAATAAACGATAAACGATTTCCTAATGGATGTGCTCTATGAGAACTCCACACAGGAACAATAAGGTCAATATTTACATTACCCTTTAAAAACAAAAGTAGGGTATGTTTATCTTCAATTAGATTCATACCCTACTAATATACTAAAAATATTTTGATTTACAAAATTTATTCTCCCCAATGTTTTTGTTTCATCTCATAGATGTCAATTGGTTCTCTTTTCATTTGGTTACCTGGATTGAAATAAGCTCCTTGTTTTAAATAACCACATAAGAAGTTTCTTCTCATTCTTGTTGTATCTCTATTTGGTTCACTACCATGTACTACATGAGAATGTAATAATGCTACTTGACCCTTTCTTAAATATCCTTCAATCTTACGGAAATCATGTCCTTCGGGCATCACACAACTCTTGCCTCTCTCACTTCTCCAGTTACCTGTATTTGTTTTCTTTCTTTCCTCATTATCTTCAATTGGTAATGTGGGTAATCTATGAGAACCTTCATAATTCCAAACTGCTCCATTTTCAGGGTCGTGATTATCCAATGCTAATGCTGTATTTACAATTTCATTATGTTTACAACCTGTGTAAAATCCATTTTGATGTTGGTCTCTACCTAATTCACCTTTTGGTTTGTAGTATGCCCAAGTTTGCATTCCAACGATATCACCTTCCATCAGGAATTCACATGCCTCAATCATTTTAGGATGTGCAAACATCTTTTCAATTTTTTCAGAAACTTTGTGTGGGTGCATGATTGGTTCAAACTCTTGCCATTTTTCAGGTTCAGTTTGATTTCTTTCCAATCTTAATCTTGTTAATTCTTCGTTTAATTCATCAACCTCATCTTCGGTTAATAATTCTAAAACTGTCCAACCTCTATATCTCCAATCAAAGGTCATTTGTTGTCTTTCCTCAAAGGATAAGTGTTTGTATTCTTTCATAACTTAATTTGTTTATATAATTAAATATAATGAAAAATATTTTAATTACCAAATTTTTATATGATTTTAGTCAATTCTATTTATGAAATTGTAAAATATTTGGAAGATATAATCCAATATTTTTTAAAGTAGATGCTGTAATTTTTATTGAATTCTTATTAGATTGCAATACTCCCATATCTATCAATTGTCCCATATCATTATATATAGGATTTATTGGGCCGTTTATTCTCCATCTTAATATTGCTGTTTTCCAAAATGGATTATATTGTAATTCTTTATATGTACTATTATCTATTTCAAAAACAAATCCGTTTAAATCATTTATTTTTTGACAATAGTATCTTTGCATAAATCCAGTTTCATAGTCCGTTTCTTTTGGAATGGGTACTATTGTTTTTGGATTTTCAAAAGTATAATCTGTTTTATTATTTATTAAATCTCTATACATTGTATATTATTTCTTGTAAAATTTAGACAAATCAATTGCTGTAGCTCCCTGTCCCGTTGGTGTGTAATTAAATGGTTTAAGATGAATACCACCTGGGTCAGTTTTCATAGCCATATCATATGCATAATTTGCTTTATATTGTCTTAATGCTGAATCATATGTCATACCTGTTGCACTTTGATTTGCATTTTTTATAGCCATAGCTCCTGCAAATTCTCTATCTTTATCCAATTTTAATTGGTCTTGTTGACTTATTACAGGTGTTGTTGGTTTTGATGATATAGGTCTTTCTTTATATTCATTTCCCTTATTGTTCCCTTCTGTATTTGTATCTTCAACATTATCCCCACTCTTTAATAAATAAGAAGCTTCAATTGTTGTTTTCCAATCATTATCACTTAATTCATGTTTAACATTTGTAATTTGAAAATAACCATTTTGATTATATATTTCAGGAATACCATCTACATTAAAATATTCACCACAACTTAATCCAGACATCCCATCTATTTTTAATGTAATATCTAAAAATGTCAATACGGTTGTTCCATTTTCTTTTTTTGGAATATAATTTTGTATCAATGATGGGTCTGTATATATTAAATGATTTAAAGCGGTTTCTGTATTTTGTTTAATATTAGTATTTAGTTTAAATCTTATATAATTTCCTTTTAATACTTCATTTAATTTTTGAACTTCATCTTCGGTTTCTTCTGGTTTTGGTTCTTTTGTATTTGTTTTTGTAGCTTCTTCTTGTTTTTTATACCATTGTAAATATTCTTTGTTTAATTGTATTCCAACTTTATTTATACTACAATATCCATCACCATTTGGTAAAAATGATAAATCTGCATAAGAATCCGATTCATTAGTGTTAGTTGTTCTTATATTATCAGTATCACCTGTTTCTAAAATTTTTAATTTATCATACTCTGCAGCAAACATTGATTGTCCCTGCATTAATTCATCCATTTCCATATTAAATTCAAATTCTCTAACAATTGAACCAATTGGCCCTACTTTAAATCTGTAAATTTTTTGTATGTTTTGTTCAAAATTTGCAGTTATATTTTTTAATTTTGTATCTATTATTGTTAATGGTTCTTGGTTTGGAACATCGTTTACTTTTCCTAATTCCAATTTACATAATCCAAACATATTTAAATTAATTTCTGCTAATAATGCATTTATACAATCAGCTTGTACATAAGATTCATTAAATATTTGAGTAAAAATTTCATATTTAATGAATACATTATACAAATTTCCAATGGCCAAATTACCAACTGAAATTGGGTCTCCGTTTTTAGGATATATCACATCACCTTTTATATTAAATGATTTACCATTTATATGACAATCGTTATATTTATCTGTTTTTAATATGATTTTGTCTTCCGCTTTTGGTATGTTTGCAACCGTTATAAATGGTAAATATCCAGGTAATATAAACGATGAATTTGTTGACATTATATTTTTATGAGAAGATACTGGTATTAAAGGTATTTTTTTAGCTTTATCTTCATAGTAAAAAGAATCAATTACTCCTTTTTTATAATTTTGTATAATTTTTGAAGCATCCATAATTTTTAATATAAATTTAAAAGAAATATATGGGTCTTTTGAAACATTTGTATCTTTTTCATTTTCATTAATTACTCCCCAATTAAATAATTCAGTTCTAAGAAATTCAGTAGGAAAATCTTCTTTAGTTAATTTACCTAAATTTAAATCCGATGCAATAACATTCAACCATTGTTGATAATCAGTATCAGTAACTAATGAGGCTCTTGATATTTTTCCAGTTGGTGATGATTGTTTTAATGGAACCCACATTTGTAATTCATTACCGGATGATATCTCTAATTGAATATTAAATGAACCATCGGTATCAGGACTAAATTTAAAATTTGTTAACTTTCCTGCAAAATAATCGTAATTATAATTTGTAGCTTTTAATATCTCCAAATATCTTTCTTTTGATTGTTTATATGCATTATCATTGTGTGAAAATATTTCTATAAATCTTTTTTCCCATGCTTTATATCCTTTACCTACAAAAAAATGTTGGTCTATTTGATTATAATACTCACCACGAATATCAGTATTATATCCAAATTCTAAAACAATATCCATAGATGGTCTTAAAAAAAACAATTCAAACATTTCTAATTGTTTTAATGTAAATACTCTTACATTTACTTTTGCTGTTTTTAATGTATTATTATTACCATCACTATCTATGTCTATTGATTCTATAATTGGTGTAGATACTCTTCTATTTTCTTCTCCTTCTACAACTATTGGTTTTCCATTTAAATCATATCCTGCAATAGTTTGACCTGTTTGATACATATTTTTTATATCAGTAGTATTACTAATAACACATCCATAATATGCATCAGCATGATTATCTAATGCACCTGGTGATTTAATAAGGTTTTTAATACTTTTAATTCTGCTTTTTATTTCACCGGATGTTTTTACAACCATAGCTCCGGTACTTAATATTGCAAAGGGAGATAGTGTTGAAACATTATTCCAACCTGCTGCAGAACCTGGTGTTTTAACATCTGTCGGTGTATTAGCTAATTCTCTCGCTTCTAATTTTTTCCTTACTTCTTCTTTTATTGGAGCTATAAATGGAAATCCCATAACTTATTTATTTATTTTTTCTAAATCATTTAATATTTGTGAAACATTTGATGGTATTCTCATTTGTATACCAGGTTCAATTGATAAAGATGCGTCATTTAAATTATTTGCGACTGCTATAATCCACCATAAACTTTGGTCATTATAATATTTACTTGCCAAAATATCCAATCTATCACTTTGTTGTGATATAACATACATATCATTATCGTTTGGTTTTATTTTTGGATATATAACACTACCTAAATATTTTTTCTTTGTATATTTGTTAGTTAATGTTGTTGAATATTGGTATCTATTTGGCATAAATTATTTTTTATTATAAACCAGATGTTATTGGATTTTTGTATATTATACCTTTTCTTAAATCTTTTTCAATTTCAAATGTTGTATCTTTAATTGTCGTTGATTTTGAAAATAATGAATGGTCAAGTCCATTTTTATCTATTTTTGATGTTGAACGTGTTACTTTTTTATTAACTTTTTTAGCGGTATTAGTTGGTTTTGGTGGTTCATCTTTTTTAGTCTCTTGGCCAGTCTCAAGTGGTTTTAATGGGTCGGACTTTTTTTGTGTTAATTCTTCTGTTTCTAATATATTATAATTTCCATAATTACTCATATCTTCCAATCCGTCAAAATTATATCTATATCTTGTTATATTATCTTTAAACTCAGTTTTATGATTTTCAATGATTTTCATACTAATACTTACTGTAACTACGGATGGGTACATTGTTGTATGTCCATATGAAGAAAAATCAGCAAAGACTTCATGTGCTTCTATTGTTGGCCAAGTAATATTATCATCAACTGTAAAACTTAATGTTTCAATAAATCCAAACATATTTTTATACATATCTCCAATTGATAAATAAAATAAATTTGGAGAAAATGCATATTGTGATGAAGGGCCATTATCCTTTCCGTCTTTATAAGTAAATTGTGCAATATGTTCATATGGAAATGCTAATGATTTTAAATAATTTATTTTTTTAATCATTGTACCCTTTTCACCAATACCTGTATAATATAATTGTAAATTAAATGTTAAAGTTCTTTCTACTCCCTGATATCTATAAGTTTTAAATGGAGACCCTAAATATTTAAAATTAGTCCATTCAGGTGTAACATCTTCTGATATACCACTTATAGTTCCTACAAATGGAATTGTTTCGTTATTTCCTAATTTTTTAAATGTAATTAATAATTGATTTAGAGGGATGTTATCATAAATACTTTTGTCAGATGATTTTTCTAGTTTATTATATTCTTCATTACTTTTATCCCAACTTTTAAAACCATCAGCTCTTTTTTCAATTCCAGTTACAACCCAACTTTTAGGGCCATTTTGTTCTTGTAAACTATATGTTTCATGGAATCCTGAAAATGTTTTGGTTTCAGCTAAAGTTTGTCCATTTATAGTAGTTTGATATTTCTGACCATATGGTGAACCCTTTGTAGGATTTTTATCTTTTAATCCTTTTAATAAATCAATACCAATTTCTGCAATTGTTCCTAATGGATTTGATGCACCTTCTTTTATTTTACCAAGTATAGAAGCTCCTGCAGGTGATTGTTTTACAAAGTAATTTGTTTTTGCATCTACGGCAGTTCTTAAATTTGCAGGTGTTTTAAATAAAGATATTGGTTTGGCTAAAAAAGAATTATTTTTAAATATTGTATCAGATGGTCTATTTGCTGAACCACCTACTGCACCTGCAATTTGATTACCTATTAAGTCACCTAATGAATTTGGAGATGATAAAAGTAATGCTGCACCTCTTGGTGGATTGATTAAACCTCTGGTATCAATTCTAATAGCATCGGATTTACCATAGAGTTCTTTCTTTTGATTTTTGAATAAGTCGGATATTGTTGGCATCGGTGGATATCTATTTAGTATAAATATCTTATATAAAAATTATTATTATTTTCTTATGTAGTAGGTCGTCTTGCTGATACAGTACGTGTATCCTTAGTTCTTGAGATACCAAATTGTTTTCTCGATGTTGATTGTAAAGCTTCTAGAACCTTTTTACCATCAACATTCACTGCCAAATATTTTTCTTCATCTAATAGTCCATATAATAGTGTGTTGGCTAATCCTAATTGAGCAACCATTTCTTCTTGTAATTTAACAGAATACATAGAATCACTTAATAGTAAACCAGCATTTATAGCCTCGTCTATTTGTGCATCAGTTAATAGTAATTCAACTTTTTCTTGTGATTCCACTACCGGTTCGTTTGCACCTGTTATTGAATCTGCGATTGAAGTGGCTGCCATATACCCAAGCATACCTCCAATAATAGTTCCTACAACAGGCACAACACTACCCGCTGTGGCTCCAATTGCAGCGGCTGCCAGTGCACTACCGGCTATTCCACCAAGAGCTCCAGCACCAGCTCCTGCTGTGGCTTGGGTGGTCGTTTGTCCTGCATCTTTTCTTTCATTATATTCATATGCAGCAAATAATGCGGTTAATATACCACCTTTACCTTTTAATGAACTCATTACATTTGAACCAACACGTGCACCATATCCAGGTTTTACTGCTGAAAGTATCGATGGACTTGCTGCTGTTGTTGCTCCTAAAAGTGGTGATGCACTTCCTGCTATTGCCGGTGCACCCGCTGCTAACCCTTGTCTTGCTGCCAGTATTGCGGCTGCTTGTGTACTTCCAGGTGCATACATTACTCCATTTTTAGCTGCAACCCAACCTAGGTTTGCTTTAAATGCGTCTGCAGTTGCTCTAGATACAAATTTACCTGCCGAATTGTGTACCATATTTTGGCCAACTAACTTTAATCCGGCAAATTGACTGCCTGCAGTAGCTGCAGTTGTAGCACCTACTTTTGCTGCCGTAGTAGCAATTCCTGCATTTGTAAGTGCAGTAGTCAATGCCTTACTTAATATTTTTGGGCCTACCCTATACATTACAGCAGCACCGATTAACATAGGTATTGCTGCACCAAAACCGGTAGCTACCGATTTCATCATCTCCGTTCTATTCAACGAATTCATTAAATCTTTAAGTCCTTGTGTATTATTTTCTATCGCAGTTTGTCTTGCTTTTTCAGCGTCAGATTCTAATAATGTTTTTTGTACATCTATCATTGCAGCTGCAACTGCTGAACCTATTGCTTTTGCAGATTCGGCTGCATTTTTAGTTAATATAAATTGTTTATTTCCTACTTTTACTTTTTCACCCTCCAATTCACCTCCTGTTCTACCTGTTCTTGTTGCTATTTTTTGTAATGAATTTAAATCTAATCCACCAGTTGCATTTTTAAGTGCTTCTTGTTGAAATAGATTCATTTTTGATGGGTCTAATCCTTGTGCTTTTAATGCTTTTATTGCATCTTCCGTTCTACCTGCTGCAAATAATGCTCTAACTTGTGATAAATCAACTCTTCTACCCAACATTGCTGATAAAGACATTTCGGCTTTAATACTATCTTTGTAGTTTAAAACCATATTTTTACCTGCATTTGCAATATCGGTAAATTTGGTTCCTAATGATGCTGCAAATGTTGCTGCTTTTGCTAATGCGGCCGGTGATTTAAGTTGGTATGATAATGCGTCCTTTGAAGCCTCTGCAACATCTTCCATCAATGCTCCCAAATTAACATTGGCTTGTTTTGCCATTGTTCTTAGACCTTCTTCTAAGTTTATTGCTGTTTCTGCAGATACATTACCTAACCTCATAAAAGTATCTGTGATAGATGCAATACCTTCCGATGTTTGACCTGTTCTAGCTGCTAATATTGCCATATCTGCTCCGAATTCACCACTTACATTTGAACCCATTGTAGAGGATGCATCTTTCATAGCCGTTGCAATTGTTTCTGCAGCGATTCCGGCCATTTGTAATTGTGCTGCACCATATCCAACACCACCTAATTTTTCACCAAATAATGCCGTTTTAGATGCTGCTTCAAATTCAATACCCATTTGAGTTACTGTATTTGAAAAATCTAGTATTGCACTTTCTTTTACAAAATTTCTACCACCAAATATACCTAAAGTTACTTGTTGATTTATTGCATCAATTTGTCCTTTTAAACCTGCAAGCTTTTTATCATAACTTGCAATTGTTCCTAATTTATCACCAACAAATCCTAAATCATATGCCATTTTTCCAAGTGCCGCACCTAATGCTGCAAATGCTAATGCTAATCCCATACCACCTTCTGCAGCTGCTTTAATAACACCACCCAATTCATTCATAGCCGGAATACCGGTTGATGCTGCAGTCTCTAATGCAAACCCCATCCCCTCCAAATTCTTTTTACTTTTTTCAGCGGCATCTGCAAATGCTTTTAGTCTTTCTTTTTCATTTTCAAGTGTTCTTTTTACTACCTGTGCACTTCTCAATTGTGCAGCAGTCATTCCCTCCATTTGACCCTTCAATCTATCAAGCTGTTCTTCCATATCTTCATACCCATCTAATATAGCTTGATTATATTGTGATTGTGTTATTTGTTGTTTAACTAATTTTTTTGTATTAACTGCTATTGCATTTCCTAAACCTTTATATGCATCTGTTGTTTTAACTACTTGTTTTTTGAAATTTGTTGCACCAGATAAAGCCGGGCCACTCATCACATCTGATATTGATTTCATAGATACCGACATTCCATCGGAAAGTGAATTCATTGCCTGAAATAACTTATTAGATTTACCTACAAATACACCCAAACTTTGTACACCTGATGAAAAATCATCAATATTTGCAATTGATTTTTTTAAATTACTATTTATTTTATCAATTGCATCTTGTATCTTCTTTAAGGATTCAGCTGATTTACCTTCAGATATGCCTTTGGCCAATTGCTCTTCTAAATCTTCCAATCGTCTATCCGAACCAGACCCTTTACCTTTTGAATATGTTTTACTTCTAGCCAATTGTAATTAAATTAGGCGTTTTTTAATCCGTATTTTTTTATCATTGCATCTATGTGACTAGTGTCTAATCCCAATGATTGTAAATCTCTTTTTTGTTGTTGCATACTTTTTGACAACTTATCATCATAATCAGACCATACATCTGCTAAATCAGGGTCAGCTTTACGAAGTTTCTGAAGCCATTGACTTTCTCTTCCGTCAGCTTTCGCTTGGAAAAAACTTTTGAAAAAATCCATTAAACCGGCTTCTCTAACTAATATTTTTTTACGCATATGTATTGATTTATCTTATATAAATATAACATTATTTCAATTTACCTCTTTCTAGCTTTAGATGATGGATTATTTGATTTATATACCCTTTCTGCTGATTTTTTCTCCTCTTCTTTAGTCTTTAATAATTCTCTAAAGTAGAACTCTCGAAACTTAATAGGCATGGTATATAGGTCTGTCCAATTGAATCCACCATTTGCATAGTAGAGTAATTGAAATAACTTTTGATGTAATAAAGTAGAATGATTAATCGGCAGGGTAAAAAAAGTCAACCCCAAAAGGTATACGAAGTGCCTCCGTTTCACCCGTAATCAACGATTCATAATCAAATGTTAAATCTAAATCAGGAGTAATTTCAGATATATGTTTTCTAAGTGCTTTTGAATCTGCTGCTAATAACTGATTTGTAACAAAACTATTTATATATCCAATATCTCTTGTTCCGTTTACTTCAACAATAAGTCTTCTATATCTAGTTGTAATTTCGTTACTTTGTTTTAAAGTTTTTTCAGATGCTTCAATATCTCTTGCAATTGCAATCTCATCACCATGTGTCAATAATTTAAACTTAATTGGTGTTTTTGATTTTGGAAGTATAAATTCGTATTCGTTATCTCTATTTAATTTAGATTCGTCAACTTCTTTTATCTTAATTTTAGATAAGTCAATTGTAACATTCACCTGTTCGTTATCTGCAGGGTCATTAACTGTTACATCGTATTCAGTACCAAATGCTAATATTCTAGATGAAATTAAGATTGCGTTTTTATCACCCAATACCAAATCATTAATATTTACTCCTGGTTCAACTACTACTGATTCCAATAACTTATCTAAATGAAGTCCTTTACGAATTAAATTTTGATTTGTAATAATGTCCTCTTCTTTTGCAGTCATCAATTTGATTGTAACCTCTCCTTTTGATAGAGGATTACTTTCTGCATATACCAATCCTTTTGATGGTAAAGAAATAATTTCCGTTGGGAATTGAAATGATTTTTGTGTTTGAGTTGGTTGTGTACCTAATCCTCTTGTAACTTGTTGTTCGACTTGTTGTTCTATGTTTTTTTCCATAATAAAATATAACTTTGTGTTTAATAATATATATACACTTTTTAAAAAAATAAAAGGGATACTTTGTGGGTATCCCTTTCGTTTATTATTTTTAGTCTAAATTAGAATTCTAAGATAGCGTAATCATATGATAATGTTAATTCGATTGAAACTGGGTCATTTGAACTCCAATCTAAATCACCAAAGTTTGCTGAGTTGATAAATGCACCTTTTAAAGTCCATTGTTCTACCTTATCACCTACTGGGCCTAAGATATAGAATGTGATATCTTTTTTGTAGAATGCAGCATATCCATCTCTACCTGTCAATGACTCATGTGATTGTCTAACCCACTCCATAACTTGTTGTGCACCTGATGGTACAATTGGGTCATAAAGAGTAATGTTTACATCATCCCATGTAGATTTTCCTTTAATCTTTCTTTTTACATTGATATGGTCTAATTCAACAACTTCCGATGTGAATGTTGGTCTACTTGCAGTTTTAACGATATATGATTCTATACCGTTAATTTCCATAATGAATCTATTACTTAACTTAGGTTCAAAGTTCTTATAGAAAATTTTATCAAACTCTAATATTTCTGGCATTTTACTTTATTTTTTAATTCTTTTATATAAATATCTATTTCTTAAATTATCCGTTAAATGCTGCTCCAGTTGGTAAGATGTTGAAATCAATTTGAATGAATTCAGCGGTTCTTGTTGGTTGTAAGTAGATAGCACCTTTCATAATGTTTCTATCAATTACATCTGGAGTATTATTAGAATCGTCCATTACAACACGGAATGCGTACAAACCTTGTCTTTGTTGGATTGATTCTAAATAAGGGTTAACAATATTTAAAAATCTGTTTCTTGTTTCTGCTGTGTTTTGTTCGAATACTAAGTATCTTGAAGTAGATGCGATGTATTTTCTTACAGTTAATAATAATCTTCTTACATTGATTCTATCTAATGCAGATGGTTTATCTTGTAAAGTTTTTTGACCGAATACTACGATACCTTGTCCTGGGAATTGAACGATTGGATTTACCTTTCCTTCATATAGAGTATCTTTTTCAGACTGAGTTAATCTATTCAATACACTAACTGCTCCTACTAAACCACCTCTATTCAAACCTGCTGGTGCGAACCACTCAGCTGCTACTCTATCGTTTGCTGCGAATACGCCAGGTAATAATACTGAAGGTGGAACTGAAATTAATTTGTTTGTATTAACATCAATTGTCTTAACCCATGGGTAGTAAGTTGCTGTCATATTTGAATCTATTGCGTCTGCTTGTGTTGTAGCTTGTGAAATTGAATCATCCGCTGCATTTGTATCCATAATATAGAAACAATCATCTCTTTGTTCAACCATATCTAAAACTGAAGTTACTACTGAAGTGTGATGTCTTCTAATAACACCTGGAGTTACAACCATATTGATATCAAATTCGTCAGCGTTAGATAATGCAGATATGTGTTTACCATAAGCTACCGAACCTGAAGATAATGAAGTTGATAAATTAAATCCTTGTGAGTTACCTGCAATTATATTTGTTCCAGTATAAATTGGAGTTGTTGGATTCATACCATCAAATCCTTCTTGGAATGCTACAACAAATTGTGCATTTGCATCACCTACTGATAATGTACCACCATTTGTTGCGTCTAAACCAAATACTGAATTAGAACCTATACCTGCTCCTGTTGGAATTGCTTTAATATAAATTGAGTTATCAGTATTACCATCTAAATCAATACCACCAACTACAGTTGCTGAAGAACTTACAAATGTTACTGCAGGAACCAATGCTCCTACACCAGCTGATGCTGAAATAGGTAATTGATATGCTGCGTGTGCAAATGGAACTGCTTGAACTGGTGCTGATTCATTTAAGTTTTTAATTCTAATATATTTTGAATTATTAACCCAATCTCCTGTTTCAGAAATTTTACCATCTGATGCGATTGTTCTTTTTCTATCACCAATTACTCTACTAATATAGTTTGGTGAGTTAGGGTCTAAGTTTACATTAGAATAAGTTTCTAATACATTTTTCTTTTTGTTTGTGTCAGAATATCCTCTTACAACTAATGTGAATGTACCATAATCTGTACCATTTACACTACCTGCTGCTTTAATATTTGTAATACCAATTTTAACTTTTGTATTTGCTGTATTTCCTGCACCAATCGTTTCAATTTGGAACAGATTGTATCTATCACCGGAAATTGTTTGAGATTTGATATATGGAGTTACTGCTTCTTGTGCATCAAATGTAAATAATTGGTCACCTAATAATGTTAAAGATTGAGTTGCAAATGCGTTTAATGATACGGAATGGTTATTAAATAAACCATATACATATGCACCCTTAGCTCCGATTGCAGATGTGCCAAATGTTGATTCGATATCGTTTGTATCTTCAGAATCTACCGATGATGTTCCTGCAAAGTTTGTTGAACCTGTTATACTAACAATGAAATCTCCGTTAGATAATGATGTCAATATTGAACCACTCAATCCTGTTGTTAATGTATTTTTATCACTAGGGAATAAAATACCTACTGATGCAGATGCTGCTAAATCTCCATTTATTAATATGGATACAGATGAACTACCAGCTCCTTGTGTTGCAGATTGTGATACATATACATTGGTAGGTAATACTTTACAACCATTACCAAATTCAGTTAATGAAACGGCTGTAACAATACCGGCTGTAATAGTCGCTGTTGCAGTTGGTTGAGTAGTATTAAATGTACTACCTTCAAATATTAAATTAGCCGTACCAGTTGTTGTATTATTTGATGCGGTATAACCACTACCTCCTGATATTAATGATAACGATGTAATTTGTCCTTTATTTGTAGAATTTATTAGTAAAGGATTTTGTGCAGTATATCCACCGATACCTGCTACTCTACAAATAGTTGCAGTTCCAGCTTCTCTTAAATATGATTGTACTGCTAAAGGAGTATAATATGTGTCATCTACTACTCCGTATAATGTTTCAAATTCAGCTTGTGAATTTACAATTGTTGGTACTAATGGGCCTTCTTTGAAAGGGCCTATGAATGCTGCTCCGATGTCAGCTACACCTTGTTGTAAGAATGAAAGGTCGTTTTCTTTTGTAAATACGCCTGGTGATACTATCTTTTCTGCCATTTTATATGCTTTAATTTAAATTTATTAGTTCTCAATATAAATATAAAATTTTCAATCAAAACAACAAAATCTTATTTGTATGTTGGAGAGAAATAATCGTATACTTGTCCTACTGATGCTGCTGATTGTAATGTGTTATAGAATAATACAGGTCCAATTTGTCCGTTCCAGAATGTTGTTCTTGCACTATTACTACCAATTGTTAAATAGTTTGTTGATGCTGGTGCCGTAAATGCTGCTGCGGTAAATGTTCCTACCGATGTTTTATCTACATAAACCGTTACAGTTCCTGATGGTTGGAATGTTGCTGAAATCATATACCAAACATTTGCTGATAATGAAGTCGTTAATTGTGCACTATTTCCTAATGTACTACCATAGAATTTTACTCTATTTAAAGTAGAACTATCTGATGATTCAATTGCCAAACCATAAAATCCTGCGTAGTCAAAAATGTGTCTTGTAGTTGTACCTAATGTTGTAGTAGGTCTTACCCACATATGGATTGTACCTGAAGTAGTATTAAATTGTGAAATACCACCATTAATATTTGTAGTAGTATCTTTATACCAGAATTGAGTTGTACCATTTGCACTCCAAGATTTTTCTTTTCTACCTACACCATTATTATAAGATGGGTTACCACCTGTAATACTTGCTGCGTTTGTTACACCTGCAGGTCTTACACCGGTATTATATCCACTCATATCTAACCAATCTGCCGTTGCAGTACCTGCCGTAGATGATGCCTTTGATGGGTCAACATACATTCTTAATCCTGCAGATGGAATATATGGTTGAGTTTCTGTTCCTTTGTTGTGAGATATAATACCATTTGCTAAATATACATCGGCATTTTCAACATTGAGTGTTACAATCTCAACATCAGCAGTTACTACTTCAATATTAATTACTTCGACTTCATTTAATCCGTTGGTTTCATCATATGTTATTACTAAATCTCCAGGTAATACATCTTCTATATTTTTAAAATGATATTTTTGAATTTCATTATCCCAAACCCAAAGAGGGTGAGTTCCAGTTGCTTTAATTAAACCATTGTTTAAATCATAATATCCACTTGCAAAGTTGAATACAACATCTGATACAATTACTTCTTGATGTGTACCTGATTGGTTTTCTAACATATAAAATCTCCAATCAACATTTTCACTATCCATATCTTGTGACTCATCTGGTAATCCTGTTGGAACCCATGCTTTAATTGAATCACCTACTGAGATATCTTCAACATTGACAATACTACCATCTGCTTTAGTTATTTTTGTACCAAATAATAAACAGAAGTCAGGTTGGTTAATAGTATTATAAACATCTACTGCGTATAATGTTTTAGTATATGCAGTTCCGTAGTTTGTTGCGGCAGTATTATAACCATCCTGATATTTCATCGTTAAAATTGAACTAGCTTCCGAATAGTTTGCTGCTGCAACTGCTGCAGGTGTTAAAGGAACTATGGTTGGGCCTGTTCCAAATGTTCTAGTTCCTGCTGTAAAGTTTACATTATCAAATGAACAAGTATAATTGTTTGCAACTTGTTGAACTTTGGAATAAAATAAAGAACCTGTTGAACTAAACGAAAATTGTGCATTTTCAGTTGTACTTTCTACTACATAAGTAAAAGTTGGAACTGTTACTGTAATAGAATCGGTTGCAAATCCTAATAATGAACTATTTGCAGTGTTGCCACCCAAACCACCAATTGAAACTGTTCCTGGTCTCGCTGAACCACTTACTGCTCTGTATAAATTTCCTAACGATAAATTTGTTCTTGCCATAGTATAAAGTGTTATTCTCCGTTATAAATATCTAAAAGTTTTTGTTTCCACTCATCTTTATTAGAAAAGTTTTTAATCATCCAATTTTTAAGTTTTTCAAATTCTGCTTTACGGGTTTCGTAATCATCCTGACAAATTGTTTCGTAGGTTTTTTTAAATGTTTCCTCATCAATCGCTTTGTACTTATAGTCAAGTGGAACATGCCATGTTTCATGTAATATTGGTAATTTACCCCAATCGACTGCTTCAAATATTCCATATCCAAATGGTTCATATTCAAAACAAGAATGAGATATTCCCCAATCAAGTCCATAGAACTTTTCTTTATATTTGTAATCAAACTTGTAAATTTTTGATTTCTCAAATTTGTATCCATATTTCTTTTTGTAATATTTGTTGAATGTTTCTGAATTAGTAGAAATGTATCCACCTAACCCATTCATATATTCAACATTCTTTCTACCTTCAACTCTTGCTGCGTATCCTAATTCTATTGAGTTTGAAAGTTCGTTGTTTTGTATAAATCTATAATTATTTGGTATATGATGTAAGTTTTCTGTTTGATATGGAAAATGATATAATCCTACCCAAATTTTATTTTTTATTTTATTTATTAATTCTGTTTCCCATTCCCAATTTCCGTACCAATGTAAATATTCATCTTTTCCCATTTGTGCCATTAAAGACACCTTTGTAAGATTATGAAACACAATGGAATCAATCCTTTCTAAATTGTTGTGAACTGCAGTAGTTGGGGTGTAATGACCATGTAATATATGTATTTTTCTTGCACCTTTAAGAATTTCATCAATTTTTAACTCGTTGGTTTCCCAAATATGGTCTATGTCAATTGGAAATTCTTCGTAATTTGTAGGTTTGTGTCTATGGAAAAGAAGAAGTGGCTTAACATTTAAGTTAGGTGCCACTTCTTTTATCCAATTAGTTACCCATATATCAGCTCCACTATTGAACCAGGGTCCTCCTGCGGTAGTGTAGTATACATCGTACATCTATTATAAACCTTTTGAATATTATTTAGACTTGCAATTATCGCATTTACATTCGTAATTTTCTAAATCTATTCTTAATTTTTCTATTTGTGTTTGTTGTTCTTTAATACCTTCAATTAATAATGCTACTAATTTATCGTATTTAACTGCTTTGTATCCTGTTTCTCTTGTTGTTACTAATTGTGGTAATACTGCTTCAATTTCTTGTGCAATAACACCGACATCATTTCCTTCAAAACCATGGAACTCTTTCATGTCTGCTTTCCAATCATAAGTGTTACCACTAATCATTCTGATTTTTTCTATTGGATTTTCGATTGGAGTAATATTCTCTTTAAAGTTTATATCTGATGTAGAGTATGCTACAACATCACCACTTGCGTCAATTCTACCCGCAGTTGCTGATGCTGCCATACCAATACCCAATGAGTTAAATCTAACATCGGATGTAGTCAATAAGTTTTGGTTAATAACTGTACCATATCCAGTTGTTGAACTTAAAGTTACTTGTGCTGAACCACTTACTATTCCTGCTGGGATAGAAGAGATACTTGCGTATGTAATTTGAGATGAACCTGATACTAAGTTTGGTATTGTTATATTTGCAGAACCATCAAATGAAGTTCCGTTAATAGTTCTTGCATTTTGTAAGGTAGTTGCAGTTGATGCATTACCTGTCAATGCTCCGGTAAATCCTGTTGAAGTTACTGAAGTTAAACCTGCTAATGAAGTAGATGTTCCACCTAATGCAGTTGATGTTGAACCGATTGTAATAGTATTTGTAGTAATTGCAGAACCAACTACTTGTGATGAACCCGAAATAACTGTATTAGAGTTTAATTGAGTTTTGATACCAGTAGACCAGTTTGTAGTTGCAGTTGCATCAATTTGTGATGAACCAGATACTATACCTGATGGGATAGATGAGATACTTGCGTAAGTTATTTGAGATGAACCACTTACTGTACCTGTTGGTAAGTTTGCAATTGTTTGTGAAGAACCTGAAACTACACCGGTTGGTAATAATGCTGGTATTTGAGTTGAACTCGAAACTACTGAATCACCACCTACTCTTAATATTGCTAATTCACTTCCTTTAGCACCTGCTATCCATCTATCGTTTGTAGTATCCCATAACATAGAACCTGTTGCTGTATTTCCACCTGCCGCATCTTTAACATACATACCACCATTTGTAGTAAGTGTTCCGTTTAATACTATAATATTGTCACCAATGTTTATATTTGTTGAGTCAATTGTTGTTGTTGTACCATTTACTACAAAATCACCACCTACTGTTAAACCAGTTGTTGTAGTAAGTGAACCTGTAATTGCTACATTATTTCCAAATTGAATTGCATTACCACCTGAAGATGTTATTTTATTACCATCTTGAACTTGTACCGTTCCTTTAAGTGATATAACACCCGTAGTTGGGTCTAAAACTACATCTCCACCACCTGATGATGCAAATGTAAGATTTCCGTCTGCAGTTTGTAATGTAATTGTGTCAGCAGAAGTTTCTAATAATTTTAAAGATTGTCCTGTGTCAGTTGTTAATTGTAAGTCATTTGCGGTTGACGAAAGAATTGCTGTACCATTCATATATAATGAACCGGTAGAAATATATAAGTGTCTCCATTGTTTAGAAGGAGAACCCAAATCGAATGTATTAGTTAATGAAGGAATTATAGATGAACTTAAATTTGCGGTCATTGCTACAGTATCGGATGTATTATCACCGATTGTAATGTTACCACCTAATGTTAAGTTACCATCAATTTTTGCGTTTCCTGTGATGTCTAATGAAGAACCTGAAATACCAGCGAATGTAGCTGCACTTCCTGTTCCTGATGCTCCTAGTGTAATATCACCAGTTGCTCCACCTACTTGTAATGTTCCTAAGTCTGTGTTTATGTATGGTTCTCCGAATGCTAACGAACCGGATTTCTGTGCGGTGGTACCGCGTCTAAATTTAAGTCCCATTTTAGTTTACTCTTTTTTTTAGTTAAAGTATAAGAAATTCCTTATACCTTTATAAATATCTATTTGTTTTCTAATTCCTTTACTTTTGCTGATAATTCTTTTATAGATTCTATTAAAAGTGGAATTATTTTTTCATAATCAACTGCCTTATATCCATTTTCTCTATTTACAACAACTTGTGGAAGAACTTTTTCTATTTCTTGTGCTATAACTCCAACATCGTTTCCTTTGTGAGAATGTATTTCTTCGAATCCTTCTTTCCAATCATATGTGTTACCACTAATAGATTCAACTTTTGATAATGCGTTTTCTATTGGAACAATATTTTCTTTTAATCTAACATCGGATGAATAAAATGCTGTAATATCATTAATTGCTCTAATTTCACCTGCTACTGCAGTTGCCGCAGTTCCAACTCCAATTGAATTAAATTGTACGTTTGCAGATGTGTGAATATCTTGTGGTGTCGAAAGAGTTACGTCTGCACTTTCTAATCCTGAACCTGCTACTGTAATTTGATTTGCAGTACCTGTAATTGTTTGAATGTAATTGCCAGTAGTATGTGTTCCTAATGTTATTGCGTTTGAGGTTATTACTTGAGACGAACCCGATACAACTCCCGTTGGTAATAATGCAGGTATTTGTGCTGCTCCACTTACTATTCCAGATGGGATAGAACTAATACTTGTATATGTAATTTGTGAAGAACCCGAAACTACTCCTGTTGGTAAGTTTTCAATTATTTGTGCAGAACCTGATATAGTTCCTGCTGGTACAGATGAAGAACTTATAAATCCTAATGTAGTTATTTGTGCAGAGCCTGATATAGTTCCTGCTGGTGCAGTTCCACTTGCTACAACTGTTAAATCAAATGTTGAACCATTACCTTTAGTGAATGTTAATACATTTATATTTACACTAGCAGTTACTAATGAACTTGCAGTTACAGATGAACTTACAAATCCAAATGTAGTTATTTGTGCAGAACCACTTAATGTACCTGTTGGTAAGTTTTCGATTGTTTGTGCAGAACTACTCACTACACCCGTTGGTAATAATGTAATTACTTGTGTCGAACCACTTACTATACCTGCTGGAATAGAACTGATGTTTGCGTATGTAATCTGTGAAGAACCGGAAACAATTCCCGTTCCACCTAATACTTGTGTAGAACCACTTACTGTACCCGTTGGTAATAATGTAATTACTTGTGTCGAACCACTTACTATACCTGCTGGAATAGAACTAATACTTGTATATGTAATTTGTGAAGAACCGGAAACAATTCCCGTTCCACCTAATACTTGTGAAGAACCACTTACTATTCCTGAAGGTATTGATGAAATACTTGCGTATGTAATTTGTGTTGAACCACTCACTACACCATTGTTTGCATTTATTGTTCCGTTAAATGATGTTGCAGTTGAAGAACCTATTGTTGTAATTGAACCACTAATTTTGACTGAACCTGTGAAGTCATGTACATCATTACCAAAATCTCCAAATCTATTAGAACCACTACTGAATATGACAGATGCCGTTTCATTTACGGTTGTCAAATTTACTACTGTTAAATTTTCAATAGATGTGTTATTCAATTGAGAACTACCACTTATAATACCTCTACCAGTTGTTTCATATCTTATATCATATGAAGATGTTAATTGTGATGAACCACTTACTACTCCCGTTGGTAATAATGGAGTTACTTGTACAGAACCACTAACTATACCTGCTGGAATAGAACTAATACTTGTATATGTAATTTGTGAAGAACCACTCACTACACCCGTTGGTAATAATGGAATAACTTGTGCAGAACCACTTACTATACCTGCTGGAATAGAACTAATACTTGTATATGTTATTTGTGACGAACCTGATACTACACCATTTGTTGCTGCTATTGCTCCTGATATAGATGTTGCATATACATTTCTATATACTTTAGATGTCGAACCTAAATCGTATGTATTAGTTGCATCAGGTATAATTGAAGAACTTAAATCTGCATTAAAAATAACACTATCATTTGTAGTATCACCAATTGTAATCGTTCCACCTAATACTACATTGCCCGATACATATAAGTTTGAAGCAGTAATATCTCCGGATGCAGATATTCCACCTTTCAAATATAATGAACCTGTATTTAGTTCATCTAATTTTGCTAAAGTAATTTCTCTATCACCTACCGCATATTGTAATGAGTCAGGACCTTTGTTTACATATAATTCACCATCCTCTAATGATACTGAACCTGAACCTCTTCTAATTTGAAATATAGCTGCCATTTAATTCTTTTATGTTTCTTATAAATATAGTAATATCTTTTTTCTTTTATTATAGTCCGCCTGCAGTCAATCTCTCTTTCAATGTGTCGTTTTCTGCTTTTAATTCTTGGATTGCTTTAACTAAATATAAACTTAAATTGGATAAATTTGTATCATAGTAATCAATATCATCTCTTTTAATTGTGCCCACCATATCAGGGAATACTTCCATTAATTCTTGTGCTATAAATCCTGATATTCTTCTTTCTCTTGTTGCTTCGTCAAAACCAGATAATTCATTGTAGTTATATGTTACAGGTCTAATTGCACAAATCTTATCCAATACATTAGTTACTACCAAATCAGTAATATTTTCTTTTAACCTTGAGTCTGACCAGTTTGTCCAAGCAGTATAACCATTTGCACCCGGTTGGCCATTCAGGTTTAGTTTATATCCAAAGTCAGTTGCAGTACCAATAGAAGTATTTCCACCAGAATTTGATTGTAATCTTAATACATTTGCATCTATATTTAACATTGCAAAAGTATTAGCTGCATCATTTACTGCACTTATACCTGCTTGGCCACCTTCTTGTGATATTCTTATATTTTGATTAGTAGCAGTTTTAACAGTCAAATTGCCTGTTGGGTTATTTGTATTAATTCCGACTTTGCCATCCGTTGCTAAATATAATTGATAATCTGTTCCACTTGCTCTTATTTCTAAAGGATTATAAGCTGATATTGCACTATTTAATCCTACTACGGAAGCATATGTTGCATTATCTGTTATAAAAATACCTTTGTTATTAGTTCCGTTTACATATGCAGAACCAGATACTCCAAATTTATAGTTTGCAGATGTTGCCAATCTATTAACACTTACATTACTACTAAATGTAGCTGGGCCAGTTACTATAAATTTATCTGAAGTTATTGTTGCAGTTGTTGTATCGTTACTTTGTCCATCAAGTACAATAGAGGCATTACCATATGCACCATTACTTTCTAATCTTAATTGTCTTGCAGCACCATTTGATGAAATTCTTTGGAAATAAGTTCCACTAAAATATCTTTCCCAAATTGTTCTTGTATCACTCTCCCATGGCATGTTTATAAAAGAACCATTAGCAAATTCTAAACTACCACTCATTGTTTGATTACCTGTTGTTGTAATTGAACCACTAATTTTGACTGAACCTGTAAAACTATGTATATCATCACCAAAATCTCCAAACCTATTAGAACCACTACTAAATAAAACACTTGCAGTTTCATTAACTGTTGTTAAGTTTGTAATAGTTAAATTTGTAATAGTTGCGTTTTCTAATTGTGCAGAAGAACTTATAATTCCGGTTCCACCTAAAACTTGTATTGAACCTGAAACTGTACCCGTTGGTAATAATGGAGTTACTTGTGATGAACCACTTACTATTCCTGCTGGTATAGAAGAAATACTTGCGTAAGTGATTTGAGATGAACCACTAACTATACCTCTGCCTTTTGTTTCGTAACTTCCTGTTACAGATTCTATTGTTGTTAATCTTGTGCTTTGTGCAGTATTAGTAGTATCGTTTGAACCCGTATAAGTGTTTAAAGAGTTTAATATACTAACTACTTGTGACGAACCTGATACTACTCCCGTTGGTAATGCTCCTGCAATTGAAGATGTTGCAACTGCGTATGATACTCCACTACCATTACCTACCCAAGTATATCCTTGTTGTAAAGATGATGTGAATGTTGTATTTGTATAAAAACTTTGTGAACTAATACTACCAACATATCTATCGTCTACTACAAAATCAATAGAACGTGATGTTGGATATATAACAGTTGTATCTCCTAAATTAGATAATCCACCAACAAAGTGAATTGGACTTCCAACTGTTTCTACATCTCCAAAATTAAGATTATATCCTAAACTTGCACTATTGAAATCTCCAAAAGTTGGGTCATCAACATTAAAGTCAAATGCGTTAGGGAATACATATGTTCCTTGTGCTCCACCTGCTGCAAGGTCTGTTCCATTTAAATATAATGAACCGGTTACATTAACTGAACCTGTGAATTGATGTGTATCGTCTAATGTATTACCAAATCTAGAACTACCACTTTCGAAAAGGACAGATGAAGAAATTACTGAAATATTGAATTGTCTTGCATTAACTGCTCCTAATATAGTTAAGTCGTTTGTTACTAATGCCGACCCACTCATTATTGTTTCACCGTGATTGACAGTAAGTGTATCGTTTACTTTTAGAGAACCAAATGAAGCGGTTAGGGTTGTTCTTATTGACTCTGCTGTCAATGCTCCTGTAATAGTTATGGAGCCTGTGTTTGTTACATTTGTTGTTATTACTTCTTGGACTGTATCTGTCGAACCTGAACGTCTAAAAAATATCTTACCATCGTAAGTATTTAATGCTAATTCTCCTAAATTAAGGGAACCCGTACCAGGTACCTTACCCGATAACGCAGAGCGTTTGAGTTGAACAGTTTGTGCCATTTGGCTAAGTCTTTAAAGTTATCTAACAAAAATGTAGTATATACTACGAACATAAATATAATATAAAATAAAAAACCCCTACTATGAGGGGTTTCTATTATAATTTTATTTACTATTAAAGTTCTCCTGCATCTGGACCGAATGATGCTGAAAATTCTAAATTGAATAATCTTGTTGCTACTGAACCACTAAATGCTAATACATCACCGATTCCGTAAAGAGAACCACTAAATCCTTGTGCAGTTGTGATAGTTGCGATTGTTACATCGTTATATCTAAAATCAACTGAACTTGTTGTAGTTGCTACTTTGTAAAGAGAACCACTACCTTGAATATATCCGATTGTTCCTGCAAATGGGTCAGAATTAAAATCAAAATCATCTGGTCTCATTGATGCGGTTACACCTGTCAATGCTCCACCATAACCTGCAAAGGCTGATGCGGTTACTGCTCCACTAAGATTGATTGAACCTGTTGTGTTTGCTCCGGTAACTACGATTTCTACTACCTCATCGGTTGAACCTGATTTGTGTAAAAATGCTTTACCATCATAGGTATTTAATGCTATTTCACCTACTTGTAACGTTCCGGTTGTTGGTTTTGAACCTGCGACACCCGAGCGTTTTAATAAAATTGATGAAGTTGGTTGATTAGGTAATGCCATAATATATTTTTATTTATTCTTTCTTTTTGTTATTAATATGTTCCTCCGTCTATTGTTGTGAATGAAGTTGCTATTGAACTACTAAATGTACTAAATCCGGTAGTTGCTGTTATATTAACTTGTATTGAACCACTTACTACTGTTTCTGTATTTAATTTAGTTTTAACTCTTGCATCTGTATAGTAAAGGTTTGTTCCTTCTGCTACATCCGTAGTATTAAATCCTGTGAAGTCCGCATCGTTTAATACAATTTGTGAAGAACCACTTACTAATCCTGCAGGTTTACCAACTATATTTGCAAAAGTTGGAGCTCCCGCTGCAACCGATGCACTTATTGATGTTGCAATTGAACTACTAAATGTTGTATAGTTAGTTGTTGAAGTAATATCAACTTGTGACGAACCACTTACTATTCCTGCTGGGATAGAAGAGATACTTGTATAAGTTATTTGAGAACTACCACTTACTGTACCTGTTGGTAATAATGATATTACTTGTGATGAACCACTTACTACCGAATCTCCATTTTGTCTTAATAATTTACTTTCAGCTCCCAATGCTCCTGCTTTCCAGTAATCATTAGTTACATCCCAAAGTAAAGAACCAGATGTTGTTGAACCACCCGTTGCGTCTCTTACAACTAAACCACCATCAGATGTTCCAGCTGCATTTAATACTAATATATTATCTGCTAAGTTAATTGTGGTTGAGTCAACAACTGTTTGAGTACCTTGTACAAACAAATTACCTTTAATAGTTGTATCACCATTGAATGTTACATTGACACCACTTGCAGTAAATGCTGCAACTAATGATGAAGTATAGTTTCCTAAAGTTGTATTTTTACTTTCTTGTGAGGAAGTAAATGAATTTAAATTAGTTACTGAAATATTTACACTCGCTGATGTGCTTTCTAAATTTGTTAATCTAGTTAAGTTTGAACCACTAACTACATTTAATGCATCTATACTAATTTGTTGAGAAGCAGAAGATGTATTTAGAGCCGATACTGAATTATTTACACTTGCGGATGTGCTTTCTAAGTTAGTTAATCTAGTTAAGTTTGAAGCACTTACCGTATTTAAAGATGATACTGAATTATTTACACTTGCCGAAGTTGCTTCTAAGTTTGTTAATCTACCTAAGTTTGAAGCACTTACCGTATTTAAAGCCGCAACTGAATTATTTAAACTTGCAGTTGTTGTGTTTATATTTGAAATCGAAATATTTACACTTGCTGATGTACTTTCTAAGTTTGTTAATCTACCTAAGTTTGAAGCACTTACCGTATTTAAAGATGATACTGAATTGTTTAAACTTGCAGTTGTACTTTCTAAGTTTGTTAATCTTCCGTCTGCAGATGCTGTAAATGCGTTTAAGGCAGTAGTTGAAGTATTTGAACTTGTATAACTATTTAAAGCATCTATACTAATTTGTTGAGATGCCGATGAGCTATTCAAAGCCAATACTGAATTATTAACACTTGCTGAAGTTGCTTCAATATTTGTTAATCTTCCTAAAGTAGAACCACTAAATGTATTTAAAGATGCAGATGTAACATTTAAAGCGTCAATGCTAATTTGTTGAGAAGCAGTTGATGTATTTAAAGCCGTTACTGAATTATTTACACTTGCCGAAGTTGTTTCTAAATTACTTAATCTACCATTTGCAGATGCTGTAAATGCGTTTAAAGCAGTTGTTGAAGTATTTGAAGAAGTATAACTATTTAAAGCGTCAATGCTAATTTGTTGAGAAGCAGAAGAAGTATTTAATGCCGTTACTGAATTATTTACACTTGCCGAAGTTGCTTCTAAGTTTGTTAATCTTCCTAAGTTTGAAGCACTTACTACGTTTAATGCATCAATGCTAATTTGTTGAGAAGCAGTTGAACTATTTAATGCTGTTACTGAATTATTTACACTCGCTGATGTACTTTCTAAATTTGTTAATCTACCTAAAGTAGAACCACTAAATGTATTTAAAGATGCAGATGTTACATTCAATGCATCAATACTAATTTGTTGAGATGCAGTTGAACTATTTAATGATGTTACTGAATTATTTACACTTGCTGATGTACTTTCGATATTTGTTAATCTGCCTAATGTAGAAGAACTGAATGAATTTAAGTTTGTTATTGAAACTCCAACACCAGAACCTACATTTGCAACAATTGATGCTAATGATGCCGATACCGAACCACTATAATCACCAAATCCAGTTGTTGAAGTAATTGTAATTTGAGATGAACCACTTACTACTGAATCACCCTCTGCTCTTAATAATTTAGATTCAGAATTTAATGCTCCGGCCTTCCAATAGTCGTTTGTAGAATCCCAAAGTAAAGAACCACTTACCGTATTAGGTGCAGTTGGGTCTTTAACTAATAAACCACCATTTGCAACACCTGTACCATTTAATTCAATTATATTATCTCCTAATTGAATCGTAGTAGAGTTTACTGCGGTTGTTGTTCCTGCTACTGTTAAGTTACCTGCTACTGATAAGTTACCATTTGCAGTTAAGTTTACACCACTTGCAGTTAATGCTTGAAGTAATGATGAAGTAAATGAATTTAAAGATGCTGATGAAACATTTAAAGCTGCTACTGAAGTATTTACACTTGCAGAAGTTGCTTCTAAGTTACTTAATCTAGTTAAATTTGAACCACTTACAACATTTAAAGCATCAATGCTAATTTGTTGAGATGCGGTTGATGTGTTTAAAGAAGTTACTGAATTATTTACACTTGCTGAAGTTGCTTCTAAATTACTTAATCTTCCGTTTGCAGAAGCAGTAAATGCGTTTAAGGCAGTTGTTGAAGTGTTTGAAGAAGTATAACTATTTAATGCGTCAATACTTATTTGTTGAGATGCTGAAGATGTATTTAAAGCAGTTACTGAATTATTAACACTTGCACTAAATGTATTTAATGAAGTTAATATACCAACTACTTGAGAAGAACCTGAAACTACTGTCTCAGTATCTAATTTAGTTTTAACTCTAGCATCTGTATAGTATAGTCTAGTTCCTTCACTTACATCATCGGTATTAAATCCTGTCTTATCTGCGTCATTTAATACAACTTGTGAAGAACCACTTACAATACCTGCAGGTTTACCATTTAAGTTTGCCCATGTAGATGCTGCAACTGATGCACTTATTGAAGTTGCAACTGATGCACTAAAGTTACTAATGTTACCCGTTAAATCTGGAATATCATTTCTGTCAGAACCAAGTAAGTATAAAGTTGAACTACCACTTGCGTAGTAAGGAACACCTTTAACTAAACCATTATAGATAGAAGAACTAAATATATTTGGTGCGTTCGTGCCCATTAAGAATCTATTAACTGCTTCAACTGAACCACTTTCGGTTGCTGCGAATAGAATAGATGAACCATTGGTTGTCGTTAAATTGGACGAACCTGAGGTTATTATTAATTCACCTTTCTGGAAAGATGAGCTTACTGCCGATATACGTTCTAACGAACCACGTCTGTTTTTAATGATTTGTGCCATATTTTTTTGGGGTTATTCTCTTTACTTTATGTTAGTATTCCGATATAAATATTCATTTTTCTATAAACAATGTAAGAATATGAATATAATTCTATATTTTTTTATTATTAATGTGTTATGTAACTATTAAAACTCTCCTGCGTCCAAATTCGAAGATGTAACAAATAACTCCGTATCGGTTGCAAATGTACTATCAACCGTTGTAGCCATTGTAGAACCTGATGTGAAGTTTGCGTTAAATATTGCTATTACCTGTGCAGAACTACTAATTAATCCAGAAGGTAAACTACCTGCTGGGTTTGAAATATAATCTGATAATTTTCTACCCACATATTGATATGCCGTAATGGTTACAACTTGTCCGTTTGATGGTGCCACTGCCGTTGTTGCAAACTGTATTACTCCTGTTTTATAATCAAAGGTGTAGTTATTTGTTGAAACTTGTGTTCCTGCTACAATTACTTTTGCACCATAACCCGGAGTTGCATCTTCCGTATTTGCGTTTGCTAATGCAGGTACAGAATATTTTGGTGATACAAAGTTTGTTTGTTGAGTTGCATCTATGATTTGTGCACCTATACCACTATTTGAACCAGACGGGTTTAAGAAAAACCAAACCTCATTATTAAGGTCAGATTTAGTTAATGGTTGTCTATACCAATATTTTACAACATCTTGTCCAGCTAAAGAATATATGTTTCCATTTTGTCCACTACCACTAAAAGGTAATGATGCAGTTGGAATTAAATTGGCATCTATATAAATTTCACTAGCATTAATGTCCAATGTAGATGTAAACGCTTCCTGTGCATCCGTATAGGTGTCATGCGTATATCTTCTACTTTGAAGTAATCTAGCCGATTTATATGTATTATTTATTGCTGCCATTTCTATTAACTAAATGTTGTTGTTATTGATGTAACCGGTGCTGGGTCTCCTTTGTATCTTACGATTACATATATGTTAGTATAAGTTGCGTTCAATGTCATACCATCACCATTTCTCAAAGGTAAGGTGTAAGTCGTTGTTGATAATGAACCACCGGTATTACCATATAAGTCAAAATTTGCACCGAATGGGTTTTGGCCATCTGTGTTTGCAGTTTTGGTTGCTGTAAAGTTATCCGTTAAGTTAGATGGGTCATATATTCTTGCAGGTGTATAAATTGTATTCTTAGATGATTCAAATAAGATACCCACTGCTACCGAATCGTTTGTTGTTGCTCCCCAATTCACTAATGTTTTTCCTAAGTTTAAAGTCATAGAAGTTTTAGTTCCTGATGTTGTAAATTTACGAATATAATATTTGTAAGTTTTAGTTGCATCTGGGTCACCTAACCAATATCCATAAGTACCACCCGGTTTTACTAAATATCCAGGTTTAACTTGTAAATCGTTTCCGGTTAAGTTATAATAAGCTACCGTAGTTGTTGTTGGAGTTCCGTTAAATGCTAATACATTATCTGCTAATTGAATTCTATAATTTTCTCCGGTAAATGATTCAATCAATGCGGTTGAAGTATCAGCTCCTTGTGTTCTTGTAAAGTATGCCAATGAACCTGATGATATTGGTTGTCCAAAATCTCCTGCGTTATGATAGTTAAATGTATTTACTTTTGAAACCGATGAACCATTATTATAGTTTACACCATTCATTGTTGCTGTCCAAGTTGTTGGAGTAAACGATGTTTGTGTAATATTTGTAATATTTGAACTACCAAATGTATATAATCCATTTAATCTAACTACATCCGTTTCAAATGGAATTGTCGATGTTGTTCTTACTGTTGTATTGGTAGTATCCCATACACCATTTGCAGTTGATATAGTACCACCCGATGTTACAACCGATGTTACACCTGATGTTGCAGTTAACCCCGTACCACTCAATGCAATTGAACCAACTGTTCCGTTATAGAATAATGGGTTGAATAAGTTTGTTATTGAAGATGATATTGAATATGTTGAACCACTTAAATAAGGAGCTCCACTCAATGAACGAGAAACTGCAGATATATAACTTAATGTTGTACTACCCGTTAGTGATGTTTGAACAGGAATGTTTGTTGCTATTTGAGTTAATGGTGCGTAGAATATACCTTCCGTAACTACTATTGGTGTTGTAAATGCAGATGAACCACTTGCAATTGAAATTGATGCGGTTACATCGTAGTATCCACTTATGTTTATAGTAGATGTAGAACCTGTTACATATATTTTTTGTGGTAATACCGATACAAACTTTCCATCTTGATATGCTGCAGGAATTACTGCTGAGTTAGCCGTATTTATTTTTGCTAAAGTCACACCCGTCGTAGTACCTGCTCCTGTTTGAGTTAAAACTACTTGAGATGATGAAGTTTCCGTATCAGTTTTTGTACCATTATCTTTAAATCTATGAGTAAATGAACCACTTACTTTAAATGTTGTTGGTGTACCATTACTTAATAAACCCAATCCAAATAATTGTGCATCTGCCGAAGAAGATACTACTGTAGTTCCTGCTGCAGTTGATGTATAACTAACTTGATAAGTATCTTGTGTATAAATTGGTGTAATACCACTAAAAATAGTAGAACCTGCAGTTGCAAATCCTTTACCATTTAAATAAGTAATTGTTGTATTAGTAGAAGTTTGTGGAATTCTACCTAGTAATGCAGTTCCAGTTGTTGTGTTTGTTGCTGCATCCGTAACTGTACTATATGTTTTTGTATTTGGAGATGCATCTGGTGCTGACGATGATAATAAACCTGCAACAAATCTTAAAATTTCAGATACATTTGTTTCTGAATTAAAGTTATTGAAATAAGAACCATTTAAGTTTGATTGCCATGCATTTGATGATGGAGTACCAACTGTTACATTATCTGGGTCGATTGTTCCACTTACTTTTAAACTACCTGTAATTTCTATATTATTAGTCGTTGCGTAAGCTGAACCTGTTTGAAGGAATATACCCGTATTAGCTGCTATACTTTGATTTACCGATGCTAAACTTGTACTAAACGATGAACTTAAACTTGCAATCGATGCTACACTTCCACTTAAAGTTGATGCTATTGAAGCACTTATAGAAGAAGATATTAATAATTGAGATGCCGAAATTGACGAACTTACTACCGATACTTCTAAATCAGTTGCTATGGTTGATAGAGAACTACTAAGTGAGGAACTAACCGTATTAATAATAGTTTCTGTCAAAGAAGAACTCAAAGCACTAATGGTTCCACTTATAGAAGAACTTAATTGGGTTTGAGAAGCTAGACTTGAACTAAACGATGTTGCAACTGACGAACTCAATGTAGTTTGTGAAGCTTGACTTGCACTAAACGAAGTTGATACCGATGAACTTAAATTTGATAAGTTTAAACTCTGTGTTGCAAATGTTTGAGCTACTGATGAACTAAAATCTCCCGTTATACTTGCTATACTCGCATTACTCGCACTAAATGATGTTGCTACCGATGCACTAAATGTACTAATATTACCTGTTAAGTTGATTGGAGTATTACCATCACTACCTAACAAATATAAAGTTCCACTACCACTATCGTAATAAGGAACTCCATTTACTAAACCACCATAAGTCGATGCAGGAAATACATTTGGTGCCGAACTTCCAATTATAAATCTATTGGTAGCTTGAACTGAACCACTTTCAGTTGCAGCAAATAAAATAGCTGAACCATTTGAAGATGTAATATTTGACGAACCGGTTACAATTAATATTTCTCCTTTTTGTAAAGAACCTGTAATTGTGGATAACCTTTCTAACCTACCTCTTTTATGTTGTATTAATTGAGCCATCTATTTTGTCGTAATATTGTTTATAAATATGAGTTTTTATTATTAAAACTCACCCTGGTCAATAATAGCAGATGCCGTTTGATAAACCTCCACGTCGGTTGCAAATGTGTCTGCCAATGATGCCGTGTATGAATGGAAAGATGAAGTCGTTGTGTAAGATGTAGTTATAGCTCTTAAACTCGCACTTACTGATTGACTTAATGCAGTCACCGATAATGCGCTTCCACTTAATGTTGCAGCAATTGATGAACTTATTGAAGAAGATATTAAAACTTGCGATGCTGATAAAGAAGAACTTATTACTGCTACTTCTATATCCGTTGCTATATCACTATATCCAATTGTTCCACTAATGTATATTTGAGATGAACCCGACACAACCCCAGCTGGTAAAGTTGCTCCTACATTATTTGTTATAATATTTATAATAGATTGTGATAAAGATGATTCCAATGATTGAGATACAATCGTATTTACCGATGCACTAAAATCCGTTCCTATTTCCGCGGATTGTTGTAATGCAGAACCACTCTCTATTTGTTTTAATCTTATTAAGTTTGCCATATCCTATAAATATCGTTAAGATAGTTTTATATATCCGTAATTAATTGTTTGAGTTGTTCCACTATTATTTGTTATACCAAACTTAAATACATTTGAAGTATTTGGTGCGTATGATGCTGGGGAAGATATGAGAGTATTAGTTGTACCTATAATTTGGTCAGGCATTGCAGTTAAAACTAATGCATTACCTGCTGTGTAATACCAACCATATTGAGAACCAACTACCGGAACATTGGTATTTGATGTTGTTACAGTTGCGTTCCAAGTTATAATACCATTTGGAATATTACCATTTACCCACATTGTATATGAAGCACCTTGTTCAACTGTAAAACTTTGTGTAGATGCTCCTGCTGGTACCGACCAATCTCCCGTTGTTTTTGATGGGAATGCCGTTGTTAATTGAGTTGAACCACTTACTACACCATTTGTTGAATTGATTGTACCATTGATTGAACCAGTTACAATCAAATCTCCAGATACATATGTAGAACCTGATACGATTACCCTATCATGTCTTAATTGTAAAGGTGTTTTCCAAGTACTTGCTGCATTTGAAATAAGAAAATCCATTCTATTCAATGCAGCTTGTGCATCGTGTCCAGTTTGGATTTTATGAGTATATTGAGTAAGGTTACTACCTGCGTATCCAAATACAAATTGGTCTGCTGTATTACCTCCGGTTGTTCCGTTTTCAACACCAACTGCTCCTTTTAAATGTATTTTTTGTGTAGGTGTTGTTGTATTAACTGCTAATGATACGAATGATGCTGATGCGGAACCTGTAATATTTTGTGATATTAATAGTGAACCAGTTATTTGTTGATTTCCGTTGAATGTGTTTGAACCCGTAGTTGCAAATGATGATGTGTTTATTGTTTGTGAAGAACTTATAAAACCCAATGTTGTTATTTGAGCTGAACCACTTATAGTTCCGGCCGGTATTGCTGTTGACGAACTTATAAATCCAAATGCAGTTATTTGTGCAGATGAACTCAATAAATTTGAAGGTAATGGTTGAACACTACCACTCAATGTATATCTTGTATCTAATGAAGATGTTAATTGAGAAGAAGAACTTATTGCTCCACTTAATGATGTCAAAAATGAACCCGTTTCACTTTCAGTAATCCAACTACCACTTACACTTTCAATTGCGTTTAATCTATTCACCAATGATGATGTAGACTGTGATGCGGTGAATGTATTTAAATTTGAAATAGATGTTACCAAACTTGCAGTTGAAATACTTGCAGTAAATGTATTTAAATTACTAATAGAAGTTACAATTGATGCCGTAGTTACACTTGCAGTAAAAGTATTTAAATTTGAAATAGATGTTATTAAACTTCCAGTTGAAATACTTGCAGTATAAGAATTGAAAGATGATGTAGATAATTTTGTATCTAATGTATTACTTAATGCATTAGTTACTAAGTCCGTTGCAAATGCACCATCCAATGAAGATGTTAAATTATTTATAGAAATTTTATATGTTGTGCTACCTGAAATACCAAGCACAAAAGTTGTATCTAATGATGCTACACTTAATGCAGGTAATTCTGATATTTTTTTTCTTGAGTTTGCCATTTATTATATTATTATGTCTAAACCACTTTCGGTTATTATTATTGAGTCATCTTCGGTTGCAACTGGTACATCTACCAATTTTCCCATAACATAAATATCATTTATAGTCACATTATCGTAATCTATGTATTGTTCATTTAAAGTTATTACTACATTATTTCCAACTTCTTTGACTGTATAGTTTCCTGGAATATGTAAACCAAATACTAATACTTCAAAATTATTAGGAGATGCTCCTTCGGTTCCATAATCTAATGTAACATTGTATATCGTTAATGTATTTGTATTATTGTCAAATTCATCAATCATTCTTTGATTATATCTTGCACTATTTTCTAATATCTCTTGATAAAAATCCGATATTTTTGTTTTGTTATTTACAATTTTAGTTGGATTTGGATTTGAACGTGTTTTAGATTGAAATTTGGTATTGGTTGGAATTTCAATATTTTGTAAACTTCCGGTCAAATCATTGTTAGTAAGATTATTAATATTAACCTTTGGAACAACTTTATTAAGTTTTCTTGTATTTGATGAAAATTGTTTAAGCATATTGTTCTATATCTCCTTTTATTTCAATATAATCATCATCATCCAAAGTGAATTCAAATCTACTCTTAATAAATTTAACTAATAAACCACTTCCACCTTCTTCAACTATATAATCCGTTCCACTTATTGCTTGTGTGTTAATATAAACTTGTAATCTATCTTGTGTAGTTCTATATTCAATTTCTATTAATATATCTACAAATCTCCAACCCGTAGCTTCAAAAATCCAATAAGTAGAATTTGTTAAATCTTTTGGAGTTAAAACGGCTTTACCAGGTTTTCTACTGATTTTTTGAGTTATATCTAATAAACTTCTTTTCATTATACAATATCAATAAATTTACCTATAATAGTAACTTCATCGGTACTGGTTACACTAAATCCTAAAGAACCTGTTAAGAATTGTAATGATAATGATGTACTATTTACAGACCCGGTAATGTGTGTATTCCAATAATATCTAACACCATTTATATATGTTTTAACATCATATTGATTTTCACTATAAGTTATTCCTGCTGTAACTACCGATGATAATTGTGGAGGTGCTTGTATTAATTTTATATCATTGAAAGATGCGGAGTTTGGTGTTGTTATTGAACCGGTCATACTATTATTTAAAGATAAGAAATCAATTAAATCTTTGTTATCGTAATATGGTGATGGTGTTGTTAATAAACCTTCCAATCTACCATTTCCAGTTACATCCACTTCGGTTGCAATTACTACTCTTTTTGTAGACATTGATTTTTTAATAGTATTTTCTCCGTCAAATTTCTCTGGAAGTAAATATGCTTTAACATTTAAAGTAAATTCAACTCTGTTAATTCTTTCAGTTCCATCTCCTACTTCATTTATTACATTATAATCTGAAACGGATGTTCTAAATTTAAAATGGTCTTTATCTCCCCAATATGATGATGCGTAATTTAATTGTTCTATAACTCCATTTAATTGTTCTGTAAAATTAGTCCAAACCATACACTCATAATTTAACTCAACATATTCTGGCATTGTTATATTATAAATTTCATATTTTGGTTTTACATTTGAACCTAACAAACTAAATCTATCGTATCTATTATCTTTTGAATATTTTGTAATACCTGAATAAGATACATGTCTATTTAACATTGGCATGGTTTCATCTTTTGCAATAGATGTTCTTCGTATCATCATAAGTGGCAATTGTATTTTACCCTTATTGTCTCTATAAACACCTTGTCTCCTTGCACCAACCCATCTTTCCGAATTACCATATATAACAGGAATTTTTAATACCTTTCCATTATCATCTAAAGGTGGTAAAACAGTATCTTCCAAATATGTCATCATCGCATAGTCAATATCAAACAGAGTTATACTTTGCTTTAAGTCTCCTTTTGTGGATTTGATTTGTTTGGCTCTATTTAAATCGGTTCTTAGTGGATTTGTAGACATAATTATTTTGCTCTTTCTTCAATGTTTAATGTAGATTTAGATACCATAAATGTTTCACAAACAATACTGAAATTATTATCAGGACTACCACCTATAAATTGAATTTCATTTGTATTGTCAATTTCATAATAAGATGTGTCAAAAAATATAACATCACCTATTTCTGGATATACATTTTTTTCCTCACACATTGCTCTATCTAATTTAAATGTTATATTTTGTTGCATTTCAGGACCAAATCCTTCATATACAACATCTTCTGGGTTTTTTGCATATAATGCGTATAATTCAACTCCTGGATTCCAAGTTTTATTTAAAGATTCACCATATATATTTACTTTTGTTTCACTCATATTAATTTTGAATAAAACAATTGTATTTTGTATAACATCGTCTACCAGTTCTCTGGCAAAACTTTTAAATAACTCTATATCTCTACCGATTGCAAATTTTGACATATTATCCTACATATAATTTTAATGGAACTTTTCTTAACATTTCTTGATGATGATTTGATTCATGTGTTTTATTTTCCATCACATTCTTTCTACTCATCTCTTCCAAATTTTCTCTTAATTGTTTTACCAATTCATCTTTCTCAACCTGTGCTTCTGCTCTTAATGCTGCACCATCTAAACTTATCTCACCATCTGGAATTGGAACTGTTGAATATTTTTCTCTGATTGCACCTAATAATTCTTTTGATAATGCCAATGTATATTTTCTAATCCATTGTTTACCTACATCATTTATATTTGAATACTGAATAAAGTCATATGGAATGTCGGAATAGTCGGAAAGTGAATCACTTTGAATTGTTTGTGAATCATGTTCAAATTCATCTCTACTCATATACTCAAAATACATCTTACTTAGAACTCCTGTTGGTAAAGGAAATATTTCTAATTTATTATCTACTATATTAAATGTAAATGTGGATTTTCTAATATGGTCATTGAATTCAATTTGTTGCATTCTTAAAACATCTTCATACAAAGGCATCATTAAGAATTGAGCTGCAGGAGAGAAATTTCCAAATCCCAACTCACTCATTAAATTTAAAGTTCCCTGTGCACCTACTGAATATGGGTCAAAGAAACGAGCTATTGCAGGAGTTGCTTCATAAAATACTTTTGTTACATCTATTGTAGAACTACCAGTATACATAGTTGAAAAAGATGCAGATGTAACAGAATCATATGCTTCCGTCATCAAATCATATTTTTGTTTTCCAACTGATAAGTTTATATATGCTTTTTTAATTGAAGTATTACCACCTACACCAGCTAATGTACCATATTGTTGAGACATACGAACCGTAGTTGGTAAATATGAACCATCTACTAATGTTTGTGAATAATTACTTCTACCACCAAATGCTTCTTTCTTTTGGCCTCTTAAAATATCTAAGTTGTTTCTAATATTAAATTGATTTACTTGTGCAGAATATTCTGAAGTAGATTCTTCAAAACAAGTAAATATTTGTTCATTATCTAATTCAATATTAACAATTGGATATCCCAATCGTTTTGCTACCCACGTAGCGGTCTTAGGTGCATCGTTTCTAAATCCACTATCGGAATCATATATACCAAATGGAGTAGATGAACCGGATATAAATGAGCCGGATGTTGAACCCGACCAATAGGTGTTTACAGACATATATAAAAAGTTATAGTTTTACTACTATAAATATGAATTATATAAATAAAAAAAGGGGAAAGTATTTCTACTCTCCCCTTTTCTTTTTATTGTAAGTTTATTACTTATCTAATCTACTCAAAGATTATAAAGTGTTTAAACCATCAACGATAATCTTACCGTAAAATTCTGGTCTTACGATTTTCTTAGCGTATCTAGTCATAACACCTCTTCTTGGAGTGAAGTTAGTTGGGTCATAAACTAATGGAGTCATAATCAATGGTACATAAGGTGCGTAAACTGCTCCAGTCTCGAAGAAGTTAGAACCTTTGAAACCTAATAAGATTACGTTCTCAGTCATATAAGGGTTTTTGTAAACATCATATCTGTTAGAGATAGAACCGATGTTAGTTACACCTGCAGAGAAAGTCAATGCGTCTTTTCCTGGGTTAGCAGAAAATCCGTTCATTGATTCTAAGATAGTAGCTACATTTGGAGAACAAACGATAAAGTTTGCACCACCTCTCATAGTTAATTGATGAATCTTGTTAGAAACTTTTTGTAATTTAATACCTAAAGTTTGGAACCAAGTACTTTTAACATATGCTGATGCTGCTGCTGCAGTTGAATCAACTTGGAATGCACCCGCTGCTGCGTTATAATCATAACCAACTCTAGCTGACCAGTAGTCAGTAGTGAATGCGTTTTGTTGTAACATTTCTAAGATTTCTAAGTCGATTTCTAAAGAGATGTATTCAGATAACATTTGAGTTAACTCAGCTTCAGCGTCTACACTATGGTAAGCGTTTAAATCTTGAGCTAATTCAGGAGTCCAAATTGCTTTTAATTTTCTTGTCTTAGCAACGATAGGCTCAGATTTCAATTCTAATTCGATTTCTGGAATAGCCAAATCAGTACCTCTATCTTCGAAGTCACCACGAGAAATATCATCTGGTTGCTTAGAATAAACTAAAGTTTGAGTAGTTAAAGAAGTTGCAAGTAAAGCTGCTGAAGAAGATACATAGAAAGATGCAGAACCTACTGAATCTAATGTAGTTAATTCAGGGAAATGAGTTACTGATGTAGAACCAGAAACTTTGAATGCTCTTGCTGCGTTGTAATCAGCATTAGAAGGTAAACCTACTTTTACTTTTCTCCATCCGTCTGGAGTTGCTGCGAAAGATGCAGATAATGTTTCATTACCTAAGAAATCAGATGCAGAACCAGAAGTTACAGTCGCAGTAACTGCTGCTGTTACATCGTTGATTGTATATCCGAAACGACCTGCTCCGTAAAGACCACCTTCGGTAGCTTGAGTAGAACCCAATTTGTTACCGGTTGGTGATAAATTATCTTTTCCAAAAGTACCACCATTACCGAACATAGAAGAACCAGAAGCTGGTCTATTTGCATCGTTTTGAGTACCATATTTGAAATCCATATAGAAAATAAGACCTGAAGGTAAGTTCATTGGTTGAACTGAAACGAATTCTTTAGCTGCGATAGAACCGAAGATTCTTCTTACTAAAGGTAACGCAACACCTGCCCACTCTTCTGAACCAGAAGATGTACCTGTTCTTGTAGCCTCATCTAATAATTGTTTAGCTTGGTTTTCTAAAATTACAGCCATACCATGCTTAGTTGTTTCAGAACCTACTCCTTCAAGTAATCCTGTTTTTTCCCATTTGCTTTTCAAACCTCTAGTTTGTTCAAGCATAACGCTTTGTGGGTTAGCGCCTGTCATTAATTTTTTAATGTCCATTGTTTGTTTTTTAATATTTTATTTAATAATACCTGCTAATTTCTTAAATCTGTCAGAGAAATCTGTGTTCTCAGCAATTACTTGCTTAGATTGTGCTGGCTTAGTAGATTTTGTTACTTTGCTTGCGATTCCTTCAGAAATAGATTTTTTAGTAGATTTGTTTGTAGAGAATTTGAAGTTTTCTGCTAATGTAGAATACACCAATTTAACTTCTCTAACTGAATTTGTTCTATCCAAAGTTTCAATCACTTTAACTTTTTGTTCGTTAGTCATGTTGTGAGCTCTAAATAATTTGTTTGCGAATAACAATTTAGCGTTTAACAAATTAACTTCGTTGATTGTTTTTTGTAAAGATTTGATTACTTTGTAAGCTTCATTTAATTCAACTTTCATTTCTTTTTCATCTTCTTCTTTTTCTTCATCAACTTTGTCTTTGTCATCTTTCATGTCAGCTTCCATTTCACGTAAGATTTCTTCTAAGTCAACAACTTTTTCGTCATCTTCTTTGTCATCTTCTTCCGCTTCGTTAGTTACAACAACTTTTGGTGTTTCACCTTTGTCAGTACCTGCTTCAGAACCATCAGCCATATTTTCATACATGCTTCCTTCTTCTTCAGTTTCTTCTTCGTTGTCATCACCATTGATTGATGCTTCCAATTCTCTGATGATTGCTTCTAAGTCCATGTCATCTTCTGATTCTTCATCGTCAGAACCCATGTCCATTGAATCATCACCCATTTCAGAATCCATGCTCATGTCATCCATGCCCATTTCATCTTCACCTTCTGCAGCTGCAAAAGGATTTTCTTCAGTTTCTTCTCCGTTCTCACCTTCTAATTCTGCAAGTCTAGCTTTCAATTCTGCAATTTCTGCATCTTTGTCATCACCAGCCATAGCATCATCTTGTGCGAATGGATTTTCTTCTTCAGAAATGTCTGCTACTTTTTTATAGTCAGTACCAGCTTGTTCAGGTTTGCCACTATCTTTCTTTACACCAACTGATAAATCAGTCATTGCATCGTAAGCTGGAGTTGCACCCGGAGTCTCAGCGTATCCTGCGTCTGATTTAGACCCGATACCCGTAGACTTTAATTCTTCGTCAACTTTTTCAGCTTCATCATCCTGTGCTTCAGCTTCTGCTCTCATCTTTTGAGATAAGATAGATTGAAGTCTAGGAGTAAAAGCTTCTTCAAGCGCGATTTTAGCGTTTGCTAAAGCAGTTTCTTTAACGGCTTTGGCATCAGCGATTGCTTCTTTCAATAATTTTGAATTTGCCATCTTGTTTTTTCCTTAAATTTGTTTGTGAAGTTATTCTTGTAGGGAACTCCAATGTAATTATGTTGATTGTTCGGTCACACCTTATAAAGAAGGGTATTCATTAATCAACTCTGTCTTGTAATCTTATAATAAAAAATAAGATATTTGATAATATATATGTAAATTTTTTAGAAAACTAAAGAAAACTATTAAAATAATTTGTTTTTTCTTATAGTTTCTTCTCTCTGTAACCTCTTTCTTTTGGAAGGTTTAATAAAATTTTTCCTTTCTCTAAGTTCTTCTATTTGTTTAGTGGACTGAATTCTCTTTTTATAATCTTTTATTGCCCACTCTATGTTTCCACCTTTAACACTTACTACTAACATTCTTCTATTGTAAATTTGTCAACTTGTATTTTGTTGAGTATAATAAAGTTACAATCGTATCTATATCGTTTTGTAACCAACTCATTTGTAATTTTTCGTCTTTTCTTAATTTTGCAACTACTGCAATCAATTTATCAAAATATCCAATAACATTTTTGATATCATTATTTGTATCTAAACCACTAACAGGTTGTAATTTAATTAATCCGTATTGTCCTTGATATGCTTCAACTAAACCATCTACTAATCCACCAATTGCATCGTAGTATGCTCCCAATGCTAAATGTGCAGATAAAGAACCAACACCTCTTTGTCCTAAATGGAATGAATGTGTTTGTGTTCTACTATGTAATAATAATGATGCTAATTGTTCCACTATTTACAAGTTTTACATTTTTGTTCTTTTAATCCCAGTCTTTCGGCCATTTGTTGTTCTGTAATATCTGCTATTTCAAAATATCTACCTAATACATGACCCATATCTTCGTATAATGCTTCTAATCTTTGTTCTTGTGAAGTTGCTTCTAATGCTTCTTTTTCAAATGCAGCTTGGAACTTTTTTAATTCAGTCATGTTTCTTTTAATAGTAACTCTATCAAACCAATCACCACCTTCTCTTAAAGTATATTCTTGTGCTGCATCTGCAATACCACCCAATGTTTCGGCAACTTGTCTAATATCTGATTTTCTACTCATACCTTCTCTATGTTGGTTGTATGTAGATATAATTTCTAAAAAATGTCTTTTTAGTTCGGTTGGAAGTTGTTGAAACTCTTCGGTTTCTCTCAATATATGTTTTAACTTTATCATTTTATTTTAATTTTGAGAAAGCGTTTTTATCACCTTCTTCATGTTGTGGATAATAAACTGTTCCTTGGTAATAATAAGATTTTCCTTTGTACTCTATTGGTTGTTTTGAAGTTCCAATATTTCTTTCACTATAACAATCAATTTTCCAAGAAGGTTGTTTATCAGGAGCGGCTTGTCCCATATATCCAAAATTACCTTGCATTGTTACTGCTTTTACTATTTTACCAATACCTTCTTTACCAATAGTTTTCATACTAACACTAACCAAATCTCCAACTTTTACAGTAGGGCCTTTTTTATCCATCTTATCAAACCAAGTCTTAAGGTCTTTTACATATCTTTCATGGTCTTTTTTATCTTCGGGGTCTATTGTACTTTTATCTGTTAAATCAGTTCCGGATTCTTTTGTAAAATCTGCTATAATTTTTTTTGGATTATATCCACTATTTACTTTTTTGAAGTTATCTAAGAAAGAGGCTTCTTTCAATAAATCTTTTAATTTTATTGTATGCTCTCTCTTTACAATTTTATTTTTTTTCAATTTTTGAACTGCCAACATTAATTCCGATGGTGTCATACCCAATGCATCAATTAATTTTGCAATTACATATTGTTCCTTTCTCTTATTAAGATTATATCCTTTTAATGCTCTAATTGCTCTATCTAAAAATCTTTCTGCAGATGCTGGTAAAGATACATCCATATCATCCAATTCTTCTTTTACTATTTCTCTGCCAGGTATTAAGTTTATTAACTTTGCCATATTAATTAAGTTCTATTATAATTTCTCTCATTAAATCTTGTGACTTACACCACTTACCACATTCTTCTGCTATCTTTGCCCATTGTTTTGACTCCTGTAAAGGTGCCATAAATGCTCCGTGTGTTGATGGGTTAGATACAAAATCCCAACCTACTAATTCAAAATCTTCTGCTACCATTACAGTACCATCTCTTAATTCTTTAACTGAACCTAATCCTCTAGATGAAATACCTAAACGAATGTTGTTCTTTAATAATTCTTTTAAGATGTTACCTGATGGTGTTGAAAGTATTTCTACTACTCCACATACATCATCACCTTCCCAATAGATTTCTCTAATATTGTGTGATACATTCTTTAAATTAATAACAGGAGATTCAGGATGGTCTAATTCACCTAAAGCTCTTCTTTCTTTAATAAGTTGTTGATATTTCTTACACTCTCTTTCTAATATTTCTTTAGGATATCTTCTATTATTTTGATTAGGTGCACCTGCTCTTTGCAAAATGCCCTTAACCAAATAAGTTCCATTTTCTTCTTGTTGAAGTTTTGCCTCAAACAAATGGGTTTCTATCAATAATCCTTTACTCATTAGTCTTTTTTTCTTAATGCTGCTAAATCACTTCCTTCAATTTCACCATCCTTATCAACATCAATTTTCTTTTGACCTGCTGATAATTCTGCTTCATTGTATCCTGTTAATTTACCTTCGGATTTAGCTTTGTTTGCTTTATCTACCGCAGTAAAGAATTTAACTTTTTCTGCATCGGACATATCAGGAATAGACTTACCTGTTCTATCTAACATGTGTTTAAATAATTGTTGATAGTCACTTTCTTCTTTAACTACTTGACGGATAAGTTCTTTTAATTCTGTATGTTTCATTATTCTGATATTTGTCTAATTTTTTGGTCTAATTTTAATAATCTCTCTTGTATACTATAAATATGACTATTTGTCCTTTTCCAATAAGATTTGTTACTAACACCACTTTCATTTTTAATCTTACCATACCAATTAAGAAATCTTTCCATTTCTCTTAATTGTTTATTGATGTTAGATATACCTCTACCAATTTTAGATTGTGCAGTTGATTCATCTTGTTTTAATGCTAACCATCTATTTTCGTTAACCGGAGTATATCCTGTAAGGTCTGCTTGTCTTTTTGCTTTTTTCTTTTCACTATCTTTACCACTAAATGCATATGGAGTATTATATCCTTCAATATTACCTGTGGTGTTCATTTCGTCAATCATTCTTTCTCTCACCATCTTACGAACAATTTCTCTTATTTTATTAAGTTGTTCGGTTTTTTTATCAGGTAATCCTTTATGAGATGTTGATGCAAAATCTTTAGCATCTTTGTCAGACATTGAATCTGCTGCTTTAGAAACTTCTGGAGATGGATTTTCCATATCACCCTTTTGAGCTGCATGAACCATACCCATAAATCGTTGTTGTGCTTTTGATTGTGCTGGCATATCTAATTAGTTTATGATAATACTGATGCAGTTCCTGCTGATAATTGAATTGCCGTTGGATGACATGGATAAATTTGTCCAGGTATTAATGTTTGTAATGCCAATGAACCACCACCTTCTACATATAAACTACCACTTGTAGCAAATCCAACAGGAGTCATTACACCCCATGCTTTATCGTAATTACCCGTAGTATCATGTCTACCTATTTTAGTAATTACACTTGATGAGGTGAATGTACTGATTTTGAATATTCTATAATTTGTCATTTTTTATTTCTTTATGGATTGTTTTAATTCATTTAATAATTCGTAGGTCATCATCATTGCTGATAAATGTTGTTCTTTAATCTTTTTAACAGATTTAATTTTTCTAATATTTGCAATTGTTTCTGCTAATTTGATTTTTGTAACTTTGTCGGAAATTTTAGAACCAACTTCTTTTAATCCTTCTACCAATTTAGTTACTTCGGTTGAAACATATTCACTTAATTTACCAGTATTGTTGATATTGTTAATATATTCTCTCAATAAACCTTTTTGGTCATTTGTAAGATTACTATATTTGTTATTAAATGATTCAACCAATAATTTATAAGAAACTGCTCTTAAATCATCATCTTGTTTTCTATATTCTTCTAAAACAGCATCTTTAAGTTTTACATCTTTATTTTGAATAGAAGAATTGATAATATTTTCTGCAATTGTAAATCTTGCCGATACTATGTCAGTTGGTTCGTATTGTGTATCCGTTATAACTGTTTCAAATATTTTATAAATAGATGCTAATGTTTTATAATTAGAAATTGGAGATTTAATAAACTCATCTAAATTATAAGTTTCTTTAATCTCTTTTATAAGATTGTATTTTTCCTTTGTAAGTTTTTTCTCGTCTATTTTTTTACGAGCTTCTAATATTGTATTGATAAATTGTTCAGCCTTTGATTCTGAATTATATTTTTCATTAATAAGATATTGATATAATTTCAATTCTTTTGATAATTCTTGTTTAGAATTAAAGTGTTCTTTCAAAAGTTTTTCAGCTACTGACTTACTAGATGACATAACCTCTGAGGTAATTTGTCTTACTAATAATTCAAATAAGAATCCCGTATTTTTAAACTTTGAATGTTTTATTTTTTTCATTAAATTATACAATTATTCTGATATAAATATATTTTATTATTGGTTTATTACTATTTTATGTTATCTTCTGTTAAAATAGTCTTTTTATTTCCGTCCATATCTTTAAATATCTCTGAATATGAATCTCTTGCTTTATATTTTACAGACCCTTCTTTTTGTTTAAGAGTCTTAATACCTAATGGGTCTCTACCTTGTGGATGGTCATCTTTACCATATCTAACAGGGTCTTTTGGTCGACCACCTTTATCATCTTCTTCTAATTCCGATTTAAGTCTATTCAATTCTTCTTCTACATTAGTTGGTTCATCGGTACCTGTTTCTTTTGCAGGGTCAACACCTTGTGTCTCAATTGATGTTAAACGGAATGTTTGTTTGGTATCATCTAATACCTGTAATGTCATTGTATCTTGTTCATCTTTTGCAAGTTTCATTACCGCTTCATACATCCACTCTTTAGAGAACATTTTAGTTTGTTGCATTTGTGTAATCAATGCTACTTTTGAAGTATATAATTCAACTTGTTCTTGTTCGTAGATTTTTGATGGTATTGTAAGTTCTAATGTAAAATCAGTTAGTCTATCATCGGTAATACCTTGTGCGTATAAGTGAATAATTGCTATTTTAGTCAATTCTGAAATTAATACTCTTTGTACTCTTTCAATTGTTTTTGCAAATCTAACATCTTGTGCTGCCAATGTTGCTTTACCATTTACATCTTCTTCGTATCCTAAGAATGCTTTTGGAATTTTCAATGCTGCCATTAACTTACCTTTTAAGTAGTTAATATCATCAATCATATTATATTCCAAACCTTTTAAGGTATCAATTGAAGTACCATTATCATTACCACGAACTGGCATATAATAATCTTCAATAAGGTTTTGCATATTGTATTTCAAATTGTAATCTCCCGTTCTTTCGTCTACAAATGGAACTTTCTTAGAACTATTGATAATCTTCTGCATGTAGTTATCCACTTCATTTGGTGGAATATTACCTACATCTATTTTGAATATTCTTTTTTCAGGAGCTCTCATTACTCTATGAATTAACATAGCATCTTCCATTAACATCAATTGTTTCCAAACTCTTCTTGCACCTTCTATCATTGATTTTCCGTAAGGTAAAAAGTTTGAATCCGAATTTAAACGGAAGTGAGCCATTTCATAGTTTTCAAATTCTTTCTTTGGAGTTTGTCCATATCCACCCGATGGGTTTTGGTATGGTGCGTATATGAATTTAACTCTTTGTGGATTTTCTGGGTCAAAATTTTCAACTCTACTAACTTCGTATGTTGATAATGGCATTACATTTACAATACCCAATTTATCTGCTATTTCTAATTGTAAAAAGAAATCACCATATTTTACTAAGTTTCTAGTCCATGGCCAGAGGTTAAATTCTACATTAAGAATATCATAGAATAAATTTTCTAATAATTGTTTTATTTGGTCATCTTCATGATGAATTTTTAAAACATTACCCATTTCATTTCTTGCAGTAGTTTCATCAGAATATACATCCAATGCTGATGATAAAATCGGGTCCATATCCATTGAATCATAGTCTCTAAACAAGTCAATTCTAACTTGCTGATATGCCATTGATGATGCCGTTTGGCCTGTACCATAGTTTGTCACTTTCATTTTCATAAAGCGGTCAACTAAGTTTGTGGTCATATTCTGCCACTCATCGGTATCAATTACTTTAACACCATCTTCCGTTTTACGGACAATAGTATTTGTTGAAAATAATTTTTGTAACCTACTAAATATTGTTTTATCTGCCATTTTTGTTTATATTATCTTTAAATATACGGAAAATATTTGAGTTTTCCAAATATTACCATTTCCTGCAAGACCAATAATTTGCTTTTGTTCTTGGACCTGGACTATCACAATTCATTCTTGCTCTAAATGATTTCCTAGCTGCAGGATTTGATTTTCTAATTTTCATTCCTTTTTGTCCAAAGTTTACCTTAACAACATTACCTGCTGGGTTCTTTACATATACTTTGAATTTCTTAACATCACCTTGCATTGGTTTACCCAACTTAACTTCTCTACCTTGATATTCTGCTTCTCTTAAACATTGACAACCTTCATTTAAAGATTTATCATAGTTTCTCATAAAAGAAATAAAATCTTCCATATCCTCATCTTCTACATCATATTCTTCTGGTTCAACTAATCCGTTATTAACATCATCGTCACTATTGATATCTTCACCAAACATACCTACAAAATCACCTTGATATCTATTACCAGGTCTGCCTGACATTGCCGTTGCAAAATCTTTTCTAACTTTTTCTTTTCCTTTAGCTATAAAGTTAAAAAGGTTTTTAGCATTCAAATTAAAATCATCTATAAATTTTTGTACTATACTATCACGTGTACCCGTCAATCTAGCAATTTCTTTTGCTTCTCTACCGGTTGTTTCACTTACTACATTTTCCTTTACAGGAACACAATTTGGTACTTCTCTACCATCTTTTTTCTTAGTTCCTACCATTTCATATCCTTTCCAACAAGGATTTTCCATTTCTTTTAACGGAATTAAATTAATTAGTCTCATATTACAATAGTTTCAACATATAAATATATAATTATCCTAATAACCAAGTTAAATTTTCTACTCCCTTTTTACCCATATCCATTTCATATGGATTTTGTTTAAGATGTCCTGATGCGACAAATCCGGTATATTGACTTACCTGTGTTGAATTTAACATTGTTTTTGTCAAATCAATACCTTCTTGCTTCAAACGAAGTGCTGTATTACGAACCCAAAGTCCAATTGCTAATGCCATCGTAAGGTCATCATTATATCCCTTCATTGCTTCTGCTCTACCATTGTACCAAATAAATGTAAATAGTTCATCTATAAGTCTTTGAGAACGAATGAGGATGTCTTTGTTGTTTATGTATGTATCTAATGTTGAAATAATAAGAGGTCTTGTCTTTGTTGTTGTTCCAAATCCTGCTACTAATTTCTTTTCATCTCTATAAAACTTATTGGATACTTGTTTTTCAACATCTATATATTTTAAGTCATTACTCATATAAAATAGGTTACCATATCCTCTATCAATTACTTGTTGAATAGTTGCCCATCCTACATTTGAGTTTTCTATAATTAATAGTGCGTTATTCCATTCGGTTGCAACTGCTACTAAAAAGTTTCCAAAATCTTTTGTTTCAATTTTACCTCTATATTCTGCAACTTGTGAACTATCTTCAATATCAATTACTTGGAATGTTGAAAAGTCACTCCCATCACCTCTCGCGACATCGGCAACTACTATATACACTCTATTATAATTTGCGTGTTCCCATTTCCAATAGTTACCATCAAATCCACCCTTTTCAACCGGGTCCATTACATATGTATCTTTATACCATGTCAGTAATGCTGGGTCAATTACAGTATCTCCTGAACCTACGAAATCGCAATCACACTCTTGAGATGCACCTTTAACTCCTAATATACGAGTTTGTTCATCTCTCCATGCCTGATTTCTTTCTGGATGTTTTGTCCAATGTAAATTTATATTATTAAATCCGTTTGACCCACTTTCACCATCTACCCACATTTTATGAAACCAATTACCTACACCATTTGGAGTAGATAATACAATTGCAGCACCACCTGTTGATAAAGTTGATTGTGCTGATAACCAAATTTCATCAATATCTCTAATAAATGCTGCTTCATCTACTATCAACAATGACAATGCTTCCGAACGACCTGCATCTGGAGAACTTGCGATTGCTTTTACTTGTGAACCATTTTTTAATTTAAGGGAAAGTTTATTATCTTCAACTGAACTATTACCACCATCTCTTAACCATATTGGAAGTAAGTCGTGCATTACTCTTACTTTTTCAACTAAGTTTTTTGCTACTGTTACTTTTGTTGCAATAACCAATGCATTAAAGTCTTGATTGAATAACATCTTCCACAAAATAAACCCTGCAGATAAGGTCGATAAACCCAACTGACGTGATTTAAGAATAATATTTAAACGATTATCTTTAAAGTCTGTTAAACAATCTTCCTGGAATGGAAAAAGGTGAAAGGGTATTTTACCTCTCACCGGATGCTGAATAATACAATACTTCTTCATAAAGTAAATGGGGTCTAACGCACATTTACGATATTCTTCAGCTATTATTTCTTTTAATGTTTTCTTAGGTTGCCCTTGAACTCCCATTATTTTTTAAGTTTCAATTTCCAATACACACCACCACCGATATAAGGTGACAATGCTCCACTTGTACCATCGGTTGTTCTATTTGCAACTCCCAATCCTAAATGGAACATCTTATCTTTTTTTGTATTAACTAAAACACCAAATCCTAAATGAGATACTACATCTGCTTTGTTAAATCCACCTTCAAAACCATAAAATAGTTTAGTCTTTGGTAATTCTTTTACAACTGTAGTTTCTTTAATAACTCTTTGTTTAACACTTGCATTAAATGTTCTACCTAATATTTTGTTTTGAGTAATCGTATCAATTAAAGATACGATACCTAAACTATCTGGTAATTGTAATGTATCTTTATAAATGTTCTTTGCAAAATAGTCTTGTAATAAAGCTTGAGTATCTACAATTGCAGGAATGGTCACTTCTTTAATTGTTTCATGATAAATATCTTCACCTTTTTTAGTTACTACCTTAGTCTTAACTACTTCAACAGTATCAATTTCATGTTTAATAAGTTCATATTTTTTACCATCTACTTTTATAATTTCACCTGTTTTCGTTTTGTCTCCACCACATTGTTGGAAAACTACTATTACAATTAATAATGCTATTGCAATGTTTTTTAAATTTAATAATTTTTTCATACTTTTTATTTTTTAACTAATTCTGGATGATTTAACTCAACCAATTTTTCTTCTAATAATCTTTTTCTTTCTATTAATAATTCAATGGCCTCATATGCACCATCTATATCTTTTTTCAAATCCGTTTTTACTTTCTCAATATCAATATCCCATTTCCACTTTTCAACTCTACCATCTTCTGTAACTTGTTCTATTTGTTGTTTAATACCTAACAAAGCTTCTTCATATTGTGCTTTTGTATCTCTAACAAATCCTAATTTATTAAGAGTTATTTTATAATCTTCATAAAAAGGAAAAGTCCCATCCTCTTGAAGTTTTCTTTCTTGTTTAGCTAAACAAATAATACATAATCCGGTTTTACGAATTAATTTTTTATCAGCCATTGAAGGTTTGGTTGTTTGACATTCTGCATTACTACAAGTATTTAATTTATCTAAATACTTTCTAATGTCATCCATTTGAGTAACTGCGGAGACAAATCCTTCTTTTTGTTCCCACTCTTTACCATCGTTGTCTGTCCACGTATCTCCTACTTCTCTTTTTTCTTTTACTTCACCATCATAACCAAATACCCTTTGGTTATTATCTTGTCTTCCAAAAACCGTGTCAATGATGAGTTTACGAGATTTGTGCATCCCCTTTTGTTTTTCATCAAAACTTTTTCTTTTTGCCATACTAATCTTCCTTTTTGTAACTGTTTATTATTATAATATATATCAAATTAAGAGTAAAAAATACCAAGTATCTGATTTAATGGTGCAAAAGTACCTGTAAGTTTATATGTTTTACCATTATAAACAAATACCAATCCTTCATTTGCTACTATCTTTTCAATACCACCTAATTTATTTAATCTTTCTAATTCTGATTTTAATTTTTGTATTTGTGCAGGATTACCACCACTTCTAACTTGTGATGCAACCGATGCAAATTTTTGTTTCATTGCACGAATTGCCTTTTCAGGATGTACAGTTAATACACTTCCAACAAATTCTAATACATCTGCACCTACACCTAAAAATATTTCCTCAAATGGTTTAATATTATCTTTTTGTTGTTTTGCAACATTTACTTTATCATGGTCAATTGCCCACTTTTGTAATTCTAAATTTGATATTGTATTTAATCTAAATACTTTATCACCAAATGCCCATCTTCTAATCAATGCTTCTTTTGTAATTTTGTCAACCTTAATAGGTGCGTTTGATGTAATCCACCAATCCCACCAACTTTGATGATAATCTGCAACATTATCCGAATCTTTTAATCCAAATTCAGATTGTAATTTTGAAAGTTTTGAAAGATATTTACCTTGTTTAGAACTCAAATCTTCCGATTTTGGTATTTCAGTTATTGGAGGGCCTTGTATTGTGTATTTAGATTGAACATCTGCGTTGACTTGCTTAATCATTCCTGCTAAAGTTCCCGCTGCTCCACCATCTGCTCCAATTGCCACACCCTTTTCATCGTAACAAGTTGTATTATGAAAAACTAAAAGAGCTTGACCATAAGGAATAACATTAACCGATGTAGGCCATATTACTTCCAAATTCATAAAACACTTTCCTTCGTTGAATATTTTTTTTCTTTGTGCATCAGATAAACCACTTATTGCTGCAGATAAATCTTTCATTGCAAAATTGTATGCATCTGTTAAACCCCCTCTACCACCAAACTTTGATGCAACATCCTCTATTCCCATTGCGTTTGCTCCTGCGTTTGCTAAATTACCTTTATTTCTCGCTGCAATCAATCTACCATTTTTCCAACTTATTGCTAAAGCTTGGCCATCTGTTTTTTCTCTAACTACTCCTAAATCACCATTAAGTGCTTTTGAAATAATATCTTTTAAATCACCAAAAGTTAAATCCATATCATCGAATGGGTGTGCCATATGTCCATATGCTCCACCTTCTAATAGTAATGATTCATTCAAATCTGGTTTAAGATTTAATTCTTTTTCCATTTGAGTTATCTCATCATAATTCATATTGCTAAGCTCTCTGGCTACTGCATTAGGATTATTTTTATTAGGGTTTCCAAAAAGATATGCATTTATTCTTTTTCTAAATGTTGAATCTCTATACATTTTTATAATATTAATAAAATGAATATCCGTAGATTTCATTTCATCAATATTTTCATCTTTTTTAAATATATTTTGT